>ERZ778504.966-NODE-966-length-24573-cov-38.268415_pt1 | contig 24573 bp, 20 predicted proteins | sample MGYA00510046_ERZ778504 | MGnify/ENA primary metagenome ERZ778504 (study PRJEB29527, sample SAMN07138964) | mouse gut metagenome | material: feces | host: mouse | place: China:Nanjing | collected 2016-01-25 ...
TTGCGAACTCGTAACCCTCCTTCTCAGGTCCATCCTCGGCTACAATCTTGGCTCCTGCCTCAACATCAACTGCCTTGTAAACCTCACCGTCCAACATGTAGGTGAGGGTGAAGATGTACTGCTCGAACTCGGCGGACAGCTTGATGTCGCCTGCAACTGTCATCTTACGGGTTGCATTCGTGTCGCCGTCGCTCCACTTAACGAAGCGGTACTTCGCATCGGCGGTCGCGGTGAACTCGATCTCAGTGCCGTCAAGGTACTGACCGTTCTTGAAGTCCACCTTACCACCGTTTCCGGCTGTAATATCTACTGAATGGTATTTGGTAAAGGTTGCGTTTACGGTAACGTCCTTGGCGGGCATTGTCTCGGGGAGACCCTCCCAGCTTGCGAACTCGTAGCCATCCTTCTCAGGTCCATCCTCGGCTACAATCTTGGCTCCTGCCTCAACATCAACTGCCTTGTAAACCTCACCGTCCAACATGTAGGTGAGGGTGAAGATGTACTGCTCGAACTCGGCGGACAGCTTGATGTCGCCTGCAACTGTCATCTTACGGGTTGCATTCGTGTCGCCGTCGCTCCACTTAACGAAGCGGTACTTCGCATCGGCGGTCGCGGTGAACTCGATCTCAGTGCCGTCAAGGTACTGACCGTTCTTGAAGTCCACCTTACCACCGTTTCCGGCTGTAATATCTACTGAATGGTATTTGGTAAAGGTTGCGTTTACGGTAACGTCCTTGGCGGGCATTGTCTCGGGAAGTGCATCCCAACCTGCGAATTCGTAACCCTCTTTCTTAGGGGCATCAACTGCTGCGATCGTGGCACCCGCCTCCACATCAACTGACTTGTAGACCTCGCCGTCCACCATGTAGGTGAGCGTGAAGACATACTGCTCGAACTCGGCGGAAAGTTTGATGTCGCCTGCAACTGTCATATTACGGGTCGCTTTCGTATCGCCGTCGCTCCACTTAACGAAGCGGTACTTCGCTTCTGCGGTCGCGGTGAACTCGATCTCAGTGCCGTCAAGGTACTGACCGTTCTTGAAGTCCACCTTACCACCGTTTCCGGCTGTAATATCTACTGAATGGTATTTGGTAAAGGTTGCGTTTACGGTAACGTCCTTGGCGGGCATTGTCTCGGGAAGTGCATCCCAACCTGCGAATTCGTAACCCTCTTTCTTAGGGGCATCAACTGCTGCGATCGTGGCACCCGCCTCCACATCAACTGACTTGTAGACCTCGCCGTCCACCATGTAGGTGAGCGTGAAGACATACTGCTCGAACTCGGCGGAAAGTTTGATGTCGCCTGCAACTGTCATATTACGGGTCGCTTTCGTATCGCCGTCGCTCCACTTAACGAAGCGGTACTTCGCTTCTGCGGTCGCGGTGAACTCGATCTCAGTGCCGTCAAGGTACTGACCGTTCTTGAAGTCCACCTTACCACCGTTTCCGGCTGTAATATCTACTGAATGGTATTTGGTAAAGGTTGCGTTTACGGTAACGTCCTTGGCGGGCATTGTCTCGGGGAGACCCTCCCAGCTTGCGAACTCGTAACCCTCCTTCTCAGGTCCATCCTCGGCTACAATCTTGGCTCCAGCCTCAACATCAACTGTCTTGTAAACCTCACCGTCCACCATGTAGGTGAGGGTGAAGACGTACTGCTCGAACTCGGCGGACAATTTGATGTCACCTGCAACTGTCATCTTGCGGGTTGCATTCGTGTCGCCGTCGCTCCACTTAACGAAGCGGTACTTCCCTTCTGCGGTCGCGGTGAACTCGATCTCAGTGCCGTCAAGGTACTGACCGTTCTTGAAGTCCACCTTACCACCGTTTCCGGCTGTAATATCTACAGTATAATATTTGGTGTAGGTTGCATTTACGGTAACGTCCTTAGCAGGCATTGTCTCGGGGAGACCTTCCCAACCTGCGAACTCGTAGCCCTCCTTCACGGGTCCTGCCTTTGCCTCAATCTTGGCTCCTGCCTCAACATCCTCTGTATCGTAGACCTCACCGTCCACCATGTAGGTAATTGTAAAGACATTCTGCTCAAACTTAGCAGAAAGGTCGATGTTTCCGGCAACGGTAATCTTTCGAGGATTATCCTTAACGCCATCACTCCATTCCACGAAACGGAACTTCTCGCCAGCGGTTGCTGTAACCGTGATTTCATCACCTTCAAGATAACCCTCTTCCTTTGCCTCAAAGTCAACAGAACCACCCTCTCCGGCTGTGATTGCAACTGCAAAGTATTGTAGGAAGAGAGCGTTTACTGTAATATCCTCAGCAGGCATTGTCTCGGGAAGACCTTCCCAGCCATTAAACTTGAAGCCCTCTTTCACAGGATCCTCAACTGCAGGGATTGCTGTACCCTTCTCAACTTTCGCAGTCTTGTAATCCTTACCTTCTACCTTATAAGTGATAGTATAGAGATACTGCTCAAACTCGGCTACCAAGTCAATATTGCTGTTGACTGAGATTGTACGGGTAGCTTCTGTAACGCCGTCGCTCCACTTCACGAAACGGAACTTATCGTCAGCGGCAGTAGCAGTAACCGTGATTTCATCACCATCAAGATAACCCTCTTCCTTAGCTTCAAAGTTTACGGTACCACCCTCTCCGGCAGAGATATTCACTTTAAAATATTGGAGGAACAACGCATTTACCGTCACGTCATTCGCAGGCATTGTCTCAGGAAGACCATCCCAGCCGTTGAACTTAAAGCCCTCTTTCACAGGATCCTCAACCGCAGGGATTTCGGCACCTACCTCCAGGTCAAACGAATTGTACTCTTTGCCTTCCACCATATATTTAAGCATAAATATATTCTGCTCAAACTCGGCTGTGATATTCAGGTCGCCATCGACTACAATATTACGTTCCTGATTAGTGTCGCCGTCGCTCCACTTCACGAAACGGAACTTCAGATCCGGATTGGCAACAGCAGTGAGCTCGGTGCCTTCAGCATATCTGCCGTTCTCAAAACTTACAGAACCGCCATCAGCCGCACTGACCTCAACATTAAAATATCTGTTCACAACTAATTTGTAGGGATCAGAGGGAAGACCGATAGCCTTATCAGCTTCAAAAGCCATCGACACGCCTTCAATGACAGCATCATCCGTGCTGCCCTTCTTCCTCAGCTTAAAAGTAACTGTTTCCCCATTTGCCTCATTGCTGCGGATACGCATGTAGAGACAATCATTGGCATTGGGCAGAACCTCAGAGACACCTCTGCATTCATCGCCCACAAATGCAGCCACCTCATAATCAGAGGCAGCATCCCACGCAGCGGGATTTCCAAACGAGAGTTCAAAATAGAGACTCATGTCGTAACGATAATCGGCAGGATTGACAGTCCACGCGGAAGCGAAAGCCCCCTTCAACGAGCAGACCGCCACTACAAGCACAATCAGCATCACAAACGGATTTCTAATTGTTTTCTTCATTGGTGATTAACAATTTTTAATACTTATTAATAATTTAGGTTAGTTTAATCTTTGTAAAAAATGCACACAATAACCTCTCCGTGCCAATCGACACGGATACACGTCCCCGTAAAATTGCATGCCACGACTTTTTCTACAGCTTCCATCATTTCATAACGAAATCATGATTTTTGCAATTATTTTGTATTAAATATGTTAATAATGAAATTAAAATACGGCACATTTCTACCTATTGCCACCGACAAATTTAATTTCAATATTTAATTTACCCTTTAGTCTGCAAAGTTAACATTTTTTTGATAAATAAAAACAATCATGGCGACTGCCGTAAACCTTTCCTTACCTCTGACCTCCCCGTTTCACATAGCGGATAAAGCTATAATGCCTCCGTGTTTTAAGGTAATCCAAATCATCCTGACATGCGTATGCCTCACGCTCAAACGAGATGTTGAAATATGCTTTCAGCGAAGATCCATATTGGAAAAGACGGAATACCCATTCAATAACATACAGAATATAGAACGGAATGTAGCCGAGCTCCTTTATCTGGGCTGTATGAATCAATTCATGATTGATTATAAACTTATTACATGGTCCCTTTGCAAACAAAACCCCGAAAAGATTGATCACATACATGCCGCGTCCGAAAGGTATGATTTTGTTATAAATTATCTTCATCTTTACATTTCAAAGAATCAAGAATTCAAAGAATCAAGAATGATTAGTAATCTCCAAAAAATAATTGACAAAGTTAATTATTTTTTGATTAACTTTGCAGTATGTCACAGGAAAATTCAAACACAAAGGAGAGACAACGCACGGATTTGCGTGTGCCTCGCAGATATATCGTCTATATCCACAACGATGATTTCACCACCATGGAATTTGTAGTGATGATCCTCACCACAATCTTCCATAAAAGCCAAGCAGAAGCAGAAAGCCTCATGCTCCAAGTGCATCATTCTGACAAGGCACCTGTAGGGTGCTACAGCTACGACATCGCACTCACGAAAGCCGGACAAGCCACAAACCTCGCTCGAGAGCAAGGTTTCCCGCTGCGACTAACGATAGTGGCGGAATAACCATAGCAAGCTATAAGGAACTCATTTAAGACCACTTCTAAATCTCGTATGGAAAATCAAATATATTACTCTCAGAAGCTTGAGACAAGCTTAGACATGATGTTTGACATTGTGGAGGAGAAGAGGAATGAATATGCCACACCCGAACATTTTCTTATGTCGCTCTGCCATCAGATGCAATTCAGAAAAGCAATCAAAGACTGCGGCGGCAAAATGATACGGCTCATGAACAACATTCAGGCATATCTCAATATCCTTGACAAGATACCAGAAGGAGAAGATACGACTAATGCAATCTCAGCACAACTGAAACAGATGCTTGAAATGGCATCAACATCCGCCATCAATGCCGCAAAAAATATAATCGAGGTGCCCCACGTAATCAAGGCATTGCTTGAGCTTCCGGAATCACATGCCCGCTATCTGCTGCTGAACGAGGTTGACGGCGATGAGGCAACCCTGATGTGCAACATCGTCGATAATTATAATACCGCCGATTCCTATCTCATGCAAGATGATTTCATGGACGACGATTGGCTTGAATCGGAAGAGTTGCCCGACAACGACGGTATGCAATGGAAGAGATTCGTGGTCTGCATGAACGACAACACCGAGCAACGCAACCCGCTTGTCGGAAGGGAGACGGAACTGGAGAATACGATACGCGTGCTTTGCCGTAAGGATAAGAACAACGTGCTGCATATCGGGGAGCCGGGCGTGGGCAAAACCGCCCTCGTGTATGGTCTTGCCGCCCTGATAAACAAGGGAGACGTGCCCGACTCGCTCAAGGACTCAAAGATATATCAGCTTGAGATAGGCACCCTTCTCGCCGGCACACAGTTCAGAGGGGATTTTGAGAAACGTCTCAAATTGATAATGGACGGGATAAGCCGCGAGGAGAATCCAATCATATACATCGATGAGATACATGGTCTTGTAGGCGCGGGCGCAACCGGAGAAGGCGCGATGGACGCATCCAATATGCTGAAGCCGTATCTCGAGACAGGCAAGATACGTTTCATCGGATCAACCACATACGATGAATACAAACGTCATTTCGCAAAGAGCAAGGGACTCGTCAGAAGATTCCGGCAAATCGACATACCGGAACCATCCATACAGGAGACCATCTCTATAATCAGCAAACTGAAGGGGAACTATGAGAATTTCCATGGTGTCATTCTCCCCGACAAGACAATAGAGTTTGCCGTAACCTCCGCTGCCCGTCATCTCTCTGACCGCTTCCTGCCCGACAAGGCAATCGACCTTATCGATGAGGCGGGGGCATATCGCCGCATACATCCCCTGCCTTCCGGAGAACAGACAGTGGATGTCGATCTCATTGCCGAGGTGCTTTCCAAGATATGCAAGGTAGACTCCATATCCATCAAGGAGGACGACACGAGCCGTCTTGAATCGCTTGAGCCTCGGATCCTTTCCAAGATATTCGGACAGGACAAGGCGGTGAAGAGCGTCACGGAGGCAGTACAGATGTCGAAGGCTGGGCTGACAGAGGATTCGAAACCCCTTGCCTCCCTGCTGTTTGTCGGACCTACCGGCGTGGGAAAGACGGAGGTGGCACGCGTGCTTGCCCAGGAATTAGGCATAGAGCTGATACGTTTTGACATGAGCGAATTTGCAGAGAAACACGCCGTGGCAAAGCTCATCGGTTCGCCGGCAGGTTATGTGGGATATGAGGATGGAGGACAACTCACTGATGCCATACGCAAATCCCCCAACTGCGTCCTTCTCCTCGACGAGATAGAGAAGGCGCATCCCGACATCTACAACATCCTCCTGCAAGTGATGGACTACGCACGTCTCACCGACAATAAGGGGAATCATGCGGATTTCAGAAACGTGATATTGATAATGACCTCCAATGCCGGCGCACAGTATGCCTCACAAGCAAAAGTGGGATTCGGCAACACCACGTCATCCGGCGAAGCAATGATGCGCCAGGTGAAGAGATCTTTCAAGCCCGAATTCATCAACCGCCTATCCGCCACCATAGTATTCAACGACATGACACGCGATATGGCGTCGCGCATCCTTGACAAGAAACTTGACATGCTGCGCCGTCAGCTAAGCAATAAGAATGTGGAGCTTATCCTCTCCGACGAAGCCCACCAATATCTCCTCTCGGAAGGATTCACGCCCGAATATGGAGCCAGGGAAATAGACAGGGTAATCACTAACCGTCTGAAACCTATCCTTATGAGGGAGATATTGTTCGGGGAATTGAGAGAGGGTGGCAAAGCGGAAATCATACTCTCCGACAATGGTCTCATGATGAAACAGAATATTAAATAATTTAAGGTTTAATGTTTATGGTTTATGATCATTAAATTTTGTATAATGAAAAGATTCGTGGATTTTCGTGAATCTTAAACCTTAAACTATAAACGTTAAACCACTGAAGTGCAGCTTGCGAAACTTCAGTTAAATAAACTTTCAATTTATGACCTTGATAAATTCTATAAAAGAATCACTTGAAGGCGTGATTAACGGACCCTTCAGTTCCCAAATAATCACGCTTATTCTCCTCTTCTCGTTAGGCTTGCTCGCAGTTGCAGCCTATTATATCGCGAAGATGATATTGAACGTACTGGAGAAAGTAATACTTCGGAGCCCGACAGAATGGGACGACGACATGTTTAATCCGTCGTTCATGAAGGCGGTATCGCAATTGGCACCCGCAATAGTGGTGTCGTGGCTTCTTCCGGAATTCTTCTCCGACACGCCGGATTCAGTCAGATGGGTAGACACTCTCACATCATTCTATATCCTTTGGGCTCTCGTGAGAATCATTGTCATACTCTTCAACAACCTTTACCTCGCTTTCCTAAAGCGTGAAAAGCTGAGGCCATACGCAGTAAAGGGCATATTCCAGATGTTCAAGCTTATAGTAATCGGAGTAGGCGTGATAATAGCCATAAGCATACTGGTGAACAAGACTCCAATAGCCATAATCACTGCGTTGGGTGCGTCTGCCGCCGTGCTGATGTTGGTATTCAAAGACACCATCATGGGGCTTGTAGCCAGCATCCAGCTGACCGCCAACAATATGCTCAAACGTGGAGACTGGATCTCCATGCCAAACCGCGACCTCAACGGAGAAGTGCTCGATGTGACACTCACCACCGTCAAGGTGCGCAATTGGGACAACACCGTAACTACAGTGCCGCCATATTCCCTCGTCACGGAATCGTTTCGCAACTATCATCCGATGCAGGTGTCGGGCGGCCGACGGGTGGATAGAGCCATTTACGTTGACATGAATACCGTGCGTTTCCTCTCTGCCGAAGAGATCGACAGGCTGAAAGAGGAGGGGTTTGTAGGGAAGGGAAGCCATACAGAGGGGAAGGTGGTCAATCTGCGCCTACTGCGTGACTACATCGAATCGTATCTTCGTAGCCGTGATGATGTAAACCAGGAAATGACCCTCATGGTGCGTCAGCTACCCCCAACAAATTCAGGACTCCCCATACAGTTGTATTTCTTCACCGGCACGACGGAATGGGTGAAACACGAGCATGTCATGGCAGATATCTTCGACCATGTGTATGCCACAATCAACGCGTTTGGACTCAACATATTCCAGACTCCGGCTGGCACTGACCTCAAGAATCTCCGTATCCCCTCCCCTCAACCATAAACCACACTCCATAAAACCATTCCACACATAGCTATGATATTTGCACTTGACGAGGAGATAGCGTTTCCAGACCCACGTCTCGGCGAACCCGACGGTCTTTTCGCAGTAGGCGGCGATCTCTCCACCGACCGCCTGCTGCTTGCCTACAGCTACGGCATCTTCCCCTGGTATTCCTTCCGCGACAGCGACGAGCCGATGTGGTACTGCCCCATGGATCGTTTCGTAATCTTCCCGGAGGAGATACATATATCCCACTCCATGCGTACGCTCATCAACAAACGACGATACCGCCTCAGCATAAACGAGGATTTTGATGGCGTCATCTCCCAATGCAGCAAGCTCCGCATAGAGCATGAGGGGGCATGGCTTGGGGAGCACATCATAGAGGCATATACAGAGCTCCACCATCAAGGTTTTGCAGCAAGCGTGGAGGCATGGGACGGCGATAGGCTTGTGGGCGGACTTTACGGAGTCAGCATCGGCAACTCCTTCTTCGGGGAGAGCATGTTCTCGCTCGTGCCGAGTGCAAGCAAACTCGCCCTCATCCACCTGGCGACCGTAATGGCAGACAATGGAGGGAGGCTGATCGACTGCCAGTTTGAGACACCGCATCTCAAGAGCATGGGCGGACGCTACATCCCCTATTCCGAATATCTCGAGATAATAATGCAACCGCTGGATGGGAACGGTAATTCCAACTGATAATTCCGACCGGTAAATTCAACTGACATTTTCAGATAAATTCAGATAATTTCATTTAAAATCGACAGGTCAAAATTTCGGATAACGGGATTTTTTTTGTAACTTTGCAAGAGGGCATGCATAGCCACGCCCGACAGGTAAAAACATTCATTTGACCACATGGCAGAGAACAACGACCTTTTCCAATTCGACAATTTCTCCGGCGTAGAAGACCGGACTCCAGAAGCAGACATACAGACAGAAGAGATCACGGCATCTATCTCAGAGAATGACGCCGTTGATAACGAAGAACCCCACAACACAGATGCGGGGTCATATAATGACGACGCTATCCAACATCTCGACTGGAACGAGCATATCCGCCGGCGTCCGGGCATGTATATCGGTAAACTTGGCGACGGCAGTCATGCCGAAGACGGCATATACGTGCTCATAAAGGAGGTGGTTGACAACTCTATTGACGAGTTCAACATGGGTGCCGGAAAACGTATAGACATCACCCTTACCGACGAGGGAGAGGTGACAATACGCGACTACGGACGTGGCATACCACTCGGCAAGGTGAGGGAAGTGGCATCCGAGATCAATACCGGCGGCAAATTCGACGACAAGAACTTCAAGAAATCAGTCGGACTGAATGGCGTCGGACTTAAAGCCGTCAACGCCCTCTCCACATTCTGCGACGTGGCAAGCGTGCGCGACGGAAAGAAAGTGACCGTTAATTTTGAGAAAGGCAACGTGGTGAGTCAGACCCAACCGGAAAACACCCGAGAGCCTAACGGCACAATGGTGCATTTCCATCCGGACAACACCCTTTTCCGCGACTATAAGTTCCGCATGGAATTTGTGGAGACAATGGTCAACAACTACACCTATCTCAACGCCGGGCTACAGATTTTCTTCAACGGGAAACGATATCTCTCGCGCCATGGTCTTCTCGATCTCCTGAAAGAGAACATGACCTCCGCCCCACTCTATCCCATCATACATCTTCAGGGAGAGGATATCGAAGTGGTGCTGACCCACACCGACCAATACGGCGAGGAATATTATTCATTCGTCAACGGACAGCATACCACCCAAGGCGGCACCCACCTCTCGGCATTCCGTGAGCACGTGAGCCGCACCATAAAGGAATTCTCAGGCAAGGGATATGAATTTTCCGACATCCGCAACGGCATGGTAGCGGCAGTCAGCGTCCGCATTCAGGAGCCGGTGTTTGAAAGCCAGACAAAGACAAAACTCGGCAGCAAGGAGATTGCGCCCGACAGCAGTATAACCGTCAACAAATTCATAGGCGACTTCCTTAAAAAAGAGCTTGACGACTATCTCCACAAGCATCAGGACGTAGCAGACGCCATGCTAAAGAAGATAGCATCCAGCGAGAAGGAGCGTAAGGCAATGGCTGGTGTGGCGAAGCTTGCCCGTGAGAAGGCAAAGAAAGTGAGCCTCCACAACAGGAAGCTGCGCGATTGCCGCATTCACTACAACGACACGGTGAAACAGAACGCCAAGACAGAAGACCGTCGTGAACTCTCGTCAATTTTCATCACCGAGGGCGACTCCGCATCCGGCACCATCACGAAAGTGAGAAACGCCGAGACCCAGGCGGTATTCTCTCTCCGTGGTAAGCCACTCAATTCCTACGGCATGACGCAGGAGATCGTGTATAAGAACGATGAGTTCAATCTTCTTCAGGCAGCCCTCAACATAGAGGAGGGTATCGAGGGACTGCGCTACAACAAGGTGATAATTGCCACTGATGCCGATGTTGACGGGATGCATATCCGTCTGCTCGTCATAACCTTCTTCCTGATGTTCTTCCCCGATCTCGTGAAAAAGGGGCATGTCTTCATTCTCCAGACCCCCCTCTTCCGCGTCAGGGACAAGAATGCCACACGCCGCAACAAATCAAGAAAACGGTCCAAATCCAAGGGTGACGACAGTGGCGACCGCGACACATACTATTGCTACACCGACGAGGAACGGGAAGCCGCCATAGCCAAATTCGGCAACAATGCCGAGATCACACGATTCAAAGGTCTTGGCGAGATCAACGATGTGGAGTTTGCCGAGTTCATCGGTCCCGACATGCGTCTTGACCCGGTGACCCTGAAAAAGGATGACACCGTAGACAAGCTCCTCGAATTCTATATGGGTAAAAACACTATGGAACGTCAGAATTTCATCATCGATAATCTCGTGGTGGAGGATGATTCAGAAATTTAAATAAGTTTAGCACTCTCCATTAATCTTTTTCCCCTTTAGAATGTCATTATAATGAAAGCACTTTTTGCAGGTAGTTTCGATCCATTCACGATAGGTCATCAGTCTATCGTGGAGCGCGGATTGAAAATATTCGACAAATTGATAATCGCAGTCGGCTATAACGAACACAAGCCCGGAGAATGGACTGCCGGACAACGAGAGAAGGCAATATCCGCACTCTATCAAGGCGACCCCAGGATAGACGTGGCAACCTATACGGGGCTTACCGTTGATTTCGCACGCCACTGCGGTGCGGATGTGCTGCTTCGGGGAGTCAGAAGTATGGCAGATTTCGAATATGAGAGAAATATCGCCGACACCAACCGTGCGATAGCGGGTATGGAGACGGTGATTCTCATTGCAAAACCCGAGTTCTCGTTCGTGTCAAGTTCCATCGTCAGGGAACTTATGCACAACGGACATGACGTAAGAAAATATATAGCCGGCGACTTTCCTCTTCCGTGATTGTCGGCGGCAACCCAAAATAAGGCGGCATCGACAGACCGTGCCTTATCTGAATTATAAAAATTATGAGAAAACCATTAATACTACTTGGAGCCGGTGCGCTCCTTTGCGCTGCAGGCCTGGCAAATGCCCAGTCTTATATCAACCAGAATCAGAAACTGAGAATGGCTGAGGCAGCCATTTCGCAATTCTATGTCGACACCGTCAATGAGAATAAGCTTGTAGAGGATGCGATAAAGGCAATGCTCGAAGGGCTTGACCCTCATTCACAATATTCCAATCCGGAAGAGTCCCGCGAACTCAACGAGCCACTGACAGGCAACTTCAGCGGCATAGGCATATCCTTCAATATGAATCAGGACACACTCTACGTCATACAGACCGTAAGCGGAGGTCCGTCAGAGAGGGTGGGAATCCTTGCCGGCGACCGTATCATTGAGGTCAACGACACGGTCATAGCTGGCGTGGGGATGAAAAACAATCAGATCATGAAGCGACTGCGCGGTCCCAAGGGAACAGACGTAGACGTGAAGGTGCTGCGCCAGCAGGGTGGCAAGCCAGAGGAGATAAACTTCACCATCACTCGAGCCGACATACCGATCTATAGCGTAGACGCTGCCTACATGGTTGACCCCAAGACCGGCTATATCCGTATAAACCGTTTTGCAGCCGAGACTGCCAAGGAGGTTGCGAATGCCATTTCCGATCTCAAGAAGCAGGGCATGGATCGCCTTATCCTTGACCTCGTTGACAACGGCGGCGGCTATCTTAATGCTGCCGTGGATATGCTCGGCGAACTTATTGAACCGGACAAGCTCGTGGTATATACGGAAGGTACCAACTCTTCCCGTCAGAACCATACCACACGCCCTTCAGGCAAGAAACCTCTGTTTTCCGACGGGCGTCTCGTAGTGATGACCAACCAATATTCTGCTTCAGCTTCCGAGATTACCTCGGGAGCTATCCAAGACTGGGACCGCGGACTGGTGGTGGGACGGCGCACGTTTGGCAAGGGACTCGTGCAACGACCAATCCCCTTCCCCGACGGCTCGATGATACGCCTTACCGTGGCTCACTACTATACCCCTACCGGACGCGACATACAGAAGCCATATACCAAGGGGGATCAGAAAGCCTATCATGAGGATATGCTCGAACGCTTCAACCACGGAGAGCTGATGCATGCCGACTCAATAAAATATATCGACTCGCTGAAAGTGGAGACTCTCAAGCTCCATCGCCCCATCTACGGCGGAGGAGGCATATATCCCGATAAATTCGTGCCGCTCGATACTACGGAATTCACAAAATACTACCGCAACGTTGTGGCAAAGGGTCTTATCAACAGATACGTGATAAACTACGTTGATAAGAACCGTGCGGATATAAAACGTAAATTCAAGAACGACGATGCCTTCGTGAAAGGATTTGCCGTCACCCCGGCAATGCTCGCAGAGCTTGACGAGTCGGCAAAGAAAGAGGGCATTGAATATAACGCGGAGGAAGCCGCCACCAGTGCTCCCCTCTTCTCCATGATAATAAAAGCTCTTATCGGTAGAGATATCTACGATAACGCCACATATTTCAAGGTTTATAATCTTCATGATCCGATATTCCGCGAGGCTCTGGAGCTTATAAACTCGTCCGAATACGACCGTCTGCTCTCCACGAAAGCTGCACGGAAGTAATAATGTCCCTCGTATGCCGGTCATGTCTTGATGACGCATCGGCATACGGTTTCCTTTTTTATTCCGCTATTTTCATCTTTTCTATTTCATAACGAATCTAACCGGACTGATATGAAACTCCCTATTTTAGTGACATCCGCTCTCTCCCTTATTGCGACGAACGCAGCTGTGGCCCAAGCGAAGCCACAGAAGAATCTTGAGTTCCGTCGTATCGTGGCAATGCATGATTCTCTTATAAAAGCGCAGAAAGCGGCAGAAATAATCCCCCCTCTTGATTCCGCCTTGACGGTGGTGAGAGACGTGGATGAAATCATAGCTTCTCTTGATATGCCGGAATTGGCGACAACCCCTATCAATAAGGCTATGGCACCATGGGTATTTATCGGATATCGGCATCTGAAAAAAAAGGAGATGGATACAAAACTTCCGGTATGGGTGCCCGGGACAAAGGTGCTCACCAACGACTCTATTGACAACGAAACGTCTGACATCCGTTATGACGACTCCTATATAATATCCTCCATACTGGATATGCCAGAGGGTGAGGTAAGTGAATCGGACTCTATAGATATTGCAAATATCGGAGAACCTACACCCGACTATTCACTGCTTACAGGCGACCCTACCCCAAAATGGATGCGCAACACGCTGAACCTATATCGCATACAGGAGGATTTCATGTATGACCTCATGGTGACAGAGCCGGAACATATAGAATACTCCTACTGGGGACTCCCCGTCCCACCACGCCTGCGTGAGGACGACGTGACTTTCGCAGGATATATAAAGCGACTTGAACTGCCGGAAGTAGACACTGAAAAGGCTATCCTTCCAGAAGAGGTGTTACGAAGAAAACATTGGCTACATAATTTCGGATCCTCCCTGCATTTCTCACAGGCGTTCATATCAAAAAACTGGTATCAGGGTGGCAATAACCATCTCTCTCTCCTTTTCAATATCTATTGGAACGTACAGTTGAACCAGGTATATCATCCGAATCTGCTTCTTCAGAGTGCCCTATCCTACAAGATAGGTCTGAACTCCACGCCGCAAGATGAGGTGCATGCATACTCTATTTCGGAAGACATTCTGCAATACAACCTCAACTCCGGTCTGAAAGCTTTCCAAAAATGGTTCTATTCGCTCAACCTTCAGTTTAAGACACAGATTCTCCGCAACTACGAAAACAACTCAATGAAGCGCAAGTCTTCGTTCCTCTCTCCGGGCGACTTCAACCTCGGTCTCGGTATGGCATACTCCCACCAGAACAAGAAGAAAACGCTACAGCTGACCGCAACCATCTCTCCACTCTCTTACAACCTCAAGACCTGTATCTCCGATAAGATTGACCACGGGCAATTCAACATCGAGCCTGACCGCAAGACAAGAAGCGATATCGGTAGCAACGGCGAGTTCAACATGACATGGCAGGTGACACACAACATCAACTACCGCACCCGCGTGTTCCTCTTCACCGATTATGACTACTTCCTCGCCGATTGGGAGAATACCGTCAATTTCTCCATCAACAAATTCCTGTCAACCCAAATATATCTGCATCTGCGCCACGACACATCGTCAGATATGTCAACCTCGTGGAAGCATTTCATGATGAGGGAGGTGCTCAGCTTCGGTCTGACCTATACATTCTCTTCAAAACCATGATTCCATTCACAAGTAAACCTCTCTCCATATCATGATTAGATCCATCACTGATACCCGACGCACAACGGCATGCATGGCATTGCTCTCGTTATGCGTCGGACTTTATTTATCAAATGCCCGCGCGTCATCACCCATAGCTTTCGACGTAGACCGGGCAATCGGGATTTGCGATTCCTCCGCACTCGATAATCTGGAAGGAATCTGGATATATCCTGACGACAACGTGACCGTCACCGTATTCCGCAATGATTCCAGGCAACAATATTCATTGCCGGAATATGACATTACCGTGGTACACTCCCCCGACTGTTCTCTCTCGCCGGGTGAGCGTATCGGTCGTATTTCCGCAACTCACGATGTGCGCCGATTTGATGTGGAATTATACACCGAGCGCAAGGGACTCTCTTTCATGAAACCGAAAAACTGTAGTGGTACCCTGTCATCGGAAGGCGATATGCTGACCTTACGTCATGATGCACCGCGATTCCGTCTTCGTCTGAACCTCAATCCCACCACACTGCTGCCACGTCTTTGGAAGAGTATGCTGCGAATCAGCGGCTCCACACGCGACGGCAATGACAACAGCACGAGCGGCATGATAAAGATCTACCCGTCGTATGACGGCAACGGCTCATCTCGTCTTCAACCACGATACCTGTAGAATGAAACTCCTGATATTCATAATTACATTGCCTCTTCTTCTCCTCGCCTCGCACGATGTGGAGGCAAGGAAGATACGTCAGTCTCTGAAAGTGACTACCATGAAGGAAGCAAAGGGGAAGAGCGGGACGAAAAAGGATAACGACACGGTAAAAGGGAACGATAACTATCCTTCAATAGAAATCTCTCTCAATTACTCAGACTCCATACAATTCACTCTTGACGGCAAAGACCTACTGTTTCACAAAAGAGACCTACAGTTTGCCGGCTACGACAAAGGAATCTCCTCATCAAGGGAATCATTCTTTCTAATCAACAGATGCCCATTCAATATAAATGGCATAGCCATCAGAATAAACTACTACGACATGCAATCGCGTATGCTGCATTCACGCGACGTCACCATCTCGTGCGACATCCCTGCCGGCGAGACGCGCAAGCTCGACATCCCCACGTGGGACACGCAACACACCTTCTACTATTACCTTGGCAACGCACCCCGACGCGTCGCCTCTCCCTACAAAGTGACCATACTCCCCCTGCGCCTGACCATCACCTCCCATCCATAATATCCATGTAATCCTTCCTACAGAAGTTATATTGAAATTGAGACCGAGCAGAATTGCCCGGTCTCTTTGTTGTGTTCAGCATGTAGGGAGAGGGGATTATTTGTCGGTCATTATGTCAAGGACAAGACGGTCTGTCTGGCGCATCGCCTCGCGTCCGATGGAGGTGAGATTGTGGATCGAACGGTCAACATCATCACTTATGATTCCTTCCGCTTCCGTGACGCATTTGCCGTTCATGGCGAGCATTGCCGACATAAGGGCAGTCGATACTCCCGATGAGATCTTCAACGAACAGGATGGTTTCGCCCCGTCGCAGATCATACCCGTCAGATTGGCTATCATATTCTTGACCGAGGCACATATCTCATCATATCCGCCACCCATCAGATATGTAAGTCCGGCAGAAGCTCCCGTCGATGCCACCACGCACCCACATAGCGCAGACAAACGTCCGAGACTCTGCTTGATGTAGATGCTCGTCAGATTACTCATCATAAGCGCACGAATCGTCTTCTCCTCATCTGCATTGACATCCTTAGCATAAGCCACAACCGGCATTGTGGCACATATACCCTGGTTTCCACTACCCGAATTCGACATCACAGCCACCTGCGCACCACCCATACGGGCATCACATGCCGCCGATGTGCTGCTTACAATATGAGCCAGCGGGGAGTCTCCGAAAAGCACCTTACCCTTATCCCTGACCGTCAATCCGAGGGAATGCCCATATTCGCCGGAAAGAGCAAGATCGGCTGCCGCGCTATTGAGACGACGCGCCTCATCAATGAATGCAATCTCCGCGAGAGGCATCGTAGTGGCAAACTCATAGACGGTGTGAAGGTCAAGTTCCGGATCATCGCCCGGCTCCGCAGAGTCGTCAGAGGCAGTGGGCTGTTTCTCCAGCAGTACCTCCCCGTCGCGCGAAAGATATACGAAATTTGTATGCGCCTCGGATATCACCGCCACAGCCTCATGACCCGCCTCATCCTCCACCGTAGCCTCGATGTGGAGATTGGAGGGTGCATCCTCATGCAGTTTTATCGATATACGCCCTTCAGAAATATATCCCTTGCCACGCTCCACCGATTCTGGCGTAACGTCGCGGAGCACCTCGAGCGCATATTCCGAACGCCCTACAAGCGCACCGAGAGCCACAGCTATCGGAAGCCCGATCATGCCCGTGCCCGGTATGCCTACACCCATGGCATTTTTCAAGATATTGCCACTCAGTCGCAAAGAGATTCTCGCAGGAAGGCAACCGAGCAGTTCCGTCGCCTTTGCCACACACAAAGCCACAGCCACCGGTTCGGTGCAACCAATCGCCGGCACTACCTCCCTCTTAACAAGCGCGATTATTTCATCGCATTTTTTCTTCTCAAGCATAGTATTCCAATCAGAATAAGTTGTGATTTTTTCAGGTATTATTGAAGTTATAAAAGACCTTATTTCATATAGCTATTCCCGCTGCCCGTTGCCGTCAAACAGCGGGTGACTACGGTTCATGCTTGCAATCCTACGGTTGGTCCAGCAGCTGCGGCATACAGCCACATATCTCTCGTTGCCGCCTATCTCCACCTGCTCACCCTCCGTGATTATATCGCCATTCCCGTCAATTCTGGCATTGACGATAGTGCGTCTGCCACACGTGCATGTCGACTTGACCTCCTCTATCGAATCGGCAATCTCAAACAGACGACGCGACCCCTCAAACAATTGCGTGCGGAAGTCTGTGCGCAGTCCGTAGCATATAACGTTGCAGTCAAAATCGTCAACGATACGTGCGAGCTGATCCACCTGTGCGGTAGTCAGGAACTGCGCCTCATCCACGAGAATCCATCCGGGGAGCATCCCCCCCTCCTCATGCATCCTGCGGATTGTCTCATAAAGGTTACTATCCGCGTACACCCATTTGCACTCACGCTCTATGCCGATACGGCTCCTGATAACGTTGCGCGTCTCACGCGTATCGGTGGCAGGCTTGAAGCAGAGATAGGCAATCCCCCTCTCTTCAAAGTTGTAGGCGTTGGTGAGAAGCATCGCCGTCTTGGCAGAACCCATGGTGCCGTAACGGAAATATAATTTACCGATCTGTTTCATTTGACGAGTTTGATTAACCGAGTTTGATTAACTTTGATGTAAAGGTAACACCTTTTACATTATTATCCAAATATGCCGGTTTAAACTTTTATGAATGCACATCTAACAATATCCTAATCATATTTGTTATAGTTACATATCGACGCCATAATTCCTTCTGAAAGTCTTGCCGGAATCATAATACCGAACGGGACTATCATGGGAATATCCAGAAAATCCAGATAAGGATTTTTTCAATACAGTTGTCGAAACCTATCATAATTAATTATCAAATCAGACCCACTATGAATAATTCGGATACTCTTTCTGTTGACCCGGGACGCATCACACTCGGAGAATTGCATCCCGAATTAAAAGCTCCGGTCAAAGACAATCAAAACACATACATATCACAATATGCTGACAAGAAATCGGGAGAAGGGAACCAAACTGCCGCCGACCTCTTTTTTGCAACCGCCTCTATGAAGTCAAACCGGAAAGGTCTGGCTCTTCTCCTTGTCAGATGGGGCATAGCCGCCATACTCATCACTTCCGGATGCCTTATAATCTCAGGACAGTCGATGCCTCCCGGATCCCTTTTCATGCCCCACGCCTTTGCCATCATGGAGATAGTGACAGGGACAATGCTGGCTTTGGGGATGCTGACGAGGATGGCGATGCTCGTGCCGACATTAGGCTTCGGAGCCTTTGCAGTAGCGTCTGCCATGAATGCATCGTTCAATATGGAAGCTCTTTCCTGCCTCATGGCGTGCGTCATATTTCTGATATTCGGACCGGGAAAATATTCCTGCGATTTTCTCATACGCAAGGCTATCATATCCCATTCTGAGGGAAAGAGAAATAAACTCGTGAAGAAGAGGATGTCGTATCAGGCATTCAGATATGCCCATCATTCCTAATCCGAAAAATCGTCATTAATGTCTTTTCCGTCATTATCGTCAATTTGTCAAGTTGTCAATCTGACTGAATCAAAAAAATCCCACACTTCATTGTGCGGGATTTTTTTTGATTCTTTCAAAGGATACTTTGATTAATTCTGATGAGGCTCTACATTGATGAATCTGCGACCCTCTTTACCGGTGGAGAACACTACTACTCCATCGATGAGAGCAAAGAGAGTGTGATCCTTACCCATACCTACGTTAAGACCGGGGTGATGCTGAGTGCCACGCTGACGTTTGATAATGTTGCCGGCTTTGCAGTTTGACCCACCGGAGATTTTCACACCAAGTCGTTTGCTTTCTGATTCGCGGCCGTTCTTCGAACTGCCGACACCTTTTTTATGTGCCATATCTGATGAGTTGTTTTTTTTACTTTTCGATTGTCTTTACCAAAATTTTGGAGAACTGCTGACGGTGACCGTTTTTACGACGATAGCCTTTGCGGCGTTTTTTCTTGAAAACGATAACCTTCTCACCCTTCACGAGTGGCTCAAGCACTTCACAATTCACTTTTACCCCTTCAACGGCAGGAGCTCCGACTTTAACGTCGCCGTCGGCATCAAGAAGAAGAACCTTGTCAAAGGCAACTGCGTCGCCTGCCTTAACGTCTTCGCCGAGATGATGGACATAAAGGAATTTTCCCTCTTCAGCTTTAAACTGCTGTCCTTTGATTTCTACAATAGCGTACATGCCAATAAAAAAATTGATAGTCAATTAGATCCGTTGGGCGGAAGGATACAGTTCCTTCTCTTTTATAAGCCTTGGCGGAATTACCGGATGCAAAATTAATACTTTTTTTACTATCTCACAAATAATGAGCTTTTTTTTTTCGAACCTGCAAACATTATCAGTATGACGTGCGTTTTTCTTTAGTAAACACTCTTAAATTACAGGTCAAGTGTAAATTTTTACAATAGACCCTAAATACAAAATTCTTAATTATTTAAAACTATGAACACAGCACCTCTTCAAGGTATCAAGGTAATTGACTTCACAGAAGTACAGTCGGGACCATCATGCACCCAGATGCTCGCATGGCTCGGCGCGGAAGTAATCAAAATCGAACGTCCCGGCGTGGGTGACGCCACAAGAAAGGAACTTCAGTTTAATCCAGATCTCCCAAGCTACTATTTCCTTCAGCTCAATTCCGATAAGAAATCTATCGCACTCGATGCCAAGACTCCCGACGGCAAGCAGATTCTGACAAAGCTCATCAAAGAGGCGGATATCTTCGTGGAGAATCTTCATCCGGGCGCAATGGATAAACTCGGGTTCAGTTGGGAAGTGGTTCACCAGTTGAATCCAAAATGTATTTATGGTACTATCAAAGGGTTTCCCCTCTCATCGAAATATAAGGATCTGAAAGCCTACGAGCCTATCGCTCAGGTGACAGCAGCTGCCGCTTCAACCACCGGATGGTATGAGGGTGAATACAACGTGCCCACCCAGAGCGGTGCCGCACTCGGCGATTCCAACACCGGCATGCACCTCCTGATCGGTCTGCTCGCTGCTCTACAGCAGCGCAACAAGACCGGAGAAGGATGCTTCGTCTATCAATCCATGCACAATGCATGCCTCAACCTTTGCCGTATCAAGACACGTGATCAGCTCACCCTTGACAAAATCGGATATCTGACCCAGTTCCCACAATATCCCGACGGAAAATTCGGCGACTGTGTGCCCAGAAGCGGGAATATAGAGGGTGGCGGAGTTCTTGGTTGGACATATAAGTGCAAACCTGCCGGCGGATATGACTCCGAGATAGATGCCAACAACTACGTCTACATCATCCTTCAGCGTGAACCGAAAAACTTTGAACTTGCCTGCAAGGGTCTCGGCTTTGAGGACTGGCTCACCAATCCCGACTTCAACACGGCTGATGCCCGCGATAAGCATAAGGATGAGATTTACAAGCGTATCGGGGCATGGACTGCCGACAAGACAAAATTTGAGGTGGTGGAGATCCTCAGCAAATATGGTGTGCCTGTCGGTCCGGTGCTCTCCACAAAGGAGGTGATGACCGACGAATCGCTATACGATGGCAATACGCTCGTCAATATCAACCAGGGTGGAGAGATCGGTGAGTTCGTAACCGTAGGGTGTCCCTTCACGATGAGCAACTACCAGCCTACCTACGGACCGTGTCCGGATCTCGGCGGCAATACCGATGAGATTCTGAAAGACCTCGGATATACCGATGAGCAGATAGCATCTTTCGCACAGAACGGCACGACAAGTCCGCTGAAGAAATAACCCACATTAAATCATAACACCATCAAGAGAGTTGCACACATACAACTCTCTTGACATTATTCTTAAATCAATTATGGAAAATAACACTCAAAATAATCTTGCCTGCGGATGTGCCCCAAAACCGGCTCCGAAATTCCCGGAACAGGTCACAGGGATGTACGTACTCGCCCGTGCCCTAAAGAATATCGGCATTGACAACGTATATGGCCTCGTCGGCATCCCAATCACGGAGGCAGCCTACCTGATTCAGGGGCAAGGGATACGTTTCGTAGGCTTCCGCCATGAGCAACAGGCGGGCATGGCAGCCGCTACAGAAGGGTATCTGACGGGCAAACCCGGCGTGCTCATGACCGTATCCTCTCTCGGTTTCATGAACGGTCTGACAGCAACAGCCAATGCCACAGTCAACTGCTATCCTATGATACAGATCTCCGGCGCAAGCGATCCCGCCATGGTAGACATGAATATGGGCACCTACGAACAGCTTGACCAGTTCAACACTGCCAAGCCTCTCGTGAAGGCAGCATTCAGATGCACCTACGCGAAGGATATCCCGGCTGCCGTCTACAGGGCATACCGAGCCGCTGTCTCCGGACGTCCCGGCGGTGTATACATCGACATGACCACCCCCGCCCTCGGCGAGATAATGAATAAGGTGGATGCCGACAAACTATTCTACACTCCGGTTGACATATATTCACCGGTGGCTCCCAACAGCCGGTCGGTGGAACGCGCCGTGGAGATTCTCACCTCGGCAAAACGCCCCGCAATATTGCTTGGTAAAGGGGCGGCGTATGCCCGACTTGAGGATAAGATAAAGACTCTTGTAGAGAAATACCAAATACCGTATCTGCCGATGTCAATGGCAAAGGGCATCATGCCCGACGACGGTCCGCTCAGCGCGCTCTCCTGCCGATCCACGATCATGGAGAAGTCTGACGTGGTGATGGTCATAGGCGCACGCCTAAACTGGATGCTCTCTTTCGGCAAGGGGAAATGGAACCCCGACATGAAGTTCATACAGCTTGACGTTGCACCCGAGGAGATCGACGTCAACGTGCCGATAGCCTCTCCGGTGGTGGGCGACATGGGACTCTCGATGGATGCCATTCTTAATGCTCTCGATGGCAAGAGCATGGCTACGGACTCTGACTGGGTGAGCGGGTTGCAAGCTGAGGCTAAGATAAAGAACGCCAAGTTTGCAAAACGCTTTGAGGAGGCAAAAAGCATGATGCCGATGCACCACATGACCGCCCTCTCCGCAATAAAGCCGATACTGGAGGCAAATCCTGACGTAATCCTCATCAACGAAGGAGCCAACACGCTCGACGACACCCGCGACGCCGTCAACATGTCGTTGCCCCGCCATCGCGTTGACTGCGCCACATGGGCAATCATGGGAATGGGGATGGGCTCCGCAATCGGTGCCGCCGTAGCCACAGGCAAATCCGTAGTGGCAATCGAGGGTGACTCCGCATTCGGATTCTCCGGAATGGATTTCTCCACTATATGCAGGTTTAATCTTCCCGTGACCGTAGTGATATTCAACAACGGCGGCATCTACAACGGTATCGGGGTGCCGATGGACAAGACCACCGATCCCGCGCCCACCACTCTCGACGTGCGTGCACGCTACGACAAGCTCGGCGATGCTTTCGGCGCACAGACGTTCTACGTCACCACCCCCGAACAGCTTTCCGAGGCGCTGAAGACCGGCATTGCGAGCAAGAAGCCTACCCTTATCGACGTGCAGCTTGCCGCTGACTCAGGTAAAGAATCCGGTCACATCGGATATCTTAACCCTGCCCCACTCCAGTCCATCACTGTATAATAATCTGTTTTTATTCAAGTTTTGCCGTCGTCCGGCAACGGATGACGGCCCCTTTTTTACACCTCAAACATATTATTATGGAACACATCATACTTTATGCCATCGTCCCTATCATAGTGGTGATGCTGGCGGGATATATATCCGGCAAGAAGGGGATTTTCAACGGGGATGACTCCAAGAAATTCAACAAGGTGGTGCTTGACTATGCATTACCGGCAGCCCTTTTCGTTTCGATCGTGCAGTCCACACGCGAGATGCTTGCCCGCGACCTGAAGCTGTCGATCATCTCCCTGGTGGGCATCATGTTCTGCTTCATGTTGGTCTACTACGTGTTCAAGATGTTCAAGAAAAACACCGGAGCCGACGCGGCAATCTCGGCATTGATCAGCGGAAGCCCCACAATCGGCTTCCTCGGCTTCGCCGTGCTTGAGCCGATCTTCGGCACCACGCCGAGTGTGGCACTTGTGGTGGCGATAGTCAGCATCGTGGTGAATGCCGTCGGCATTCCGGTGGGTCTGTCGCTCATGAACGCCTCGCTCGAGAAGCAGCAACTCGCCGCAGCCACCACATCCGGCACCGCAGCTGTGGTGAAGAAGCGTCCGAGCGCATGGATACCGGTGCTGAACGCACTGAAGCAACCCGTGGCATGGGCTCCAATTCTTGCCGTGATATGGGTAGTGGCGGGTATCCCCTGGCCTAAATGGGCAAGTCCCTCTTTCGACCTCATCAAGGGAGCCAACGCCTCTCTTGCAGTATTCTCGGCAGGCATAACGCTCTCATCCATTAAGGTCAGCATCAACTGGCAGGCGGTGCTTGGATCAATACTGAAGATGGTGGTCATGCCGGCTGTGCTGCTTGCCCTTGGTCTCATATTCCACATGGATCCGCTGAATCTGAAGATGCTCGTAGTGGCAGGCGCGTTGCCTCCGGCATTCTCCGGCATAATCATTGCCGACGAATACGACACATACGTGGCTACCGGCACCTCTTCTCTCACCCTGTCGGTAATCCTCTTCATCGGTTTCTGTCCGCTCTGGATCTGGATCACCGACCTCTTCCTCCATTCCGGAATTGCATAAGCACGGTGGCTTAACAGTTAATCACACTCTACGCATGATAATTCCATCAATAGTCATATAAAAATCCAAGGGGATGCTGCCCATAACGATAAGGCTTCATCCCCTTTATTATTTCATAAGTAGTTTCTAAAAATTAATGTACATATGTTGGCACGGTTTTTGCAGTATGG
>ERZ778504.983-NODE-983-length-24044-cov-10.347868_pt1 | contig 24044 bp, 19 predicted proteins | sample MGYA00510046_ERZ778504 | MGnify/ENA primary metagenome ERZ778504 (study PRJEB29527, sample SAMN07138964) | mouse gut metagenome | material: feces | host: mouse | place: China:Nanjing | collected 2016-01-25 ...
GGAGTTTTTGATCCGGCTGCCGGCAAGATAGACATACTCACCTTTGTGAAGAAACAGCCGGCGTCGTGAAAGGCGCCGGCTATTTTTATGCCATAATGCCATAGGGCACGTCAGAGCCGGTAAAGGAGTATTCCTACATAGGCAACATAAGTCAAAGCCATGACTATGCCCTCGGCTCGCGTTATGGTGCGCTCTTTAAACAGCCAGCCAAACAAGTAGAACATAAAAGATGCAACTATCAGCGTAAGCAAATCAAAATTGCCAATCGAGCCGAACGGAAGCGGGGATATTGTGGCTGACACTCCAAGCACCATAAGCACATTGAATATATTGCTGCCAATAACATTCCCAATGGCAAGCCCGGGCTGCCCTTTGACCGCTGCCACAACCGAAGTGGCCAACTCGGGAAGAGATGTGCCGGCGGCAACTATCGTCAAGCCTATAACCGCCTCGCTGACGCCAAGATGCGACGCTATTCCGGAAGCCCCGTCAACAAACTTGTCGCCACCCCACACGAGCGCCGCCAGCCCTACAATGACAAACAACACTGATTTCCACACCGGCATTATCGGCTTGACAGCATCTTTGTTGCCACTCTCCGCAGAACTTGCCTGCCCGTTGCCGCAGGAAGTGATGTCCGGCTGCTTGGCAGTGGCAAATGTGTAGCGCATAAACAGCAGAAATAAAATCAGCAGAAATATTCCGCTCACGCGCGACACCTCATTCACACCCTTGCCGTCAATCCATCCGCTATTGCCGAGCACCAGCAAAATCGCCGACGACAGAATCACCATCGGAATCTCGAGCGACATTACACTTCTTTGCACCACAATCGGCCTCACAGCCGCAGTGACACCGATTATAAGAAGGATATTGAAAATGTTACTGCCCACCACATTACCAACAGCCAAGGGTGCGCTTCCATTGATTGCAGCAAGAACTGATATGGCCAATTCCGGAGCCGAAGTGCCGAATGCCACCACCGTAAGGCCAACTACAAGCTCACTGATGCCCATACGTTTTGCGATTGCCGAAGCTCCGTCGGTAAGGGCATTGGCCCCGACCAAAATCAACACAAGCCCTACAACGAGCCACACTATATCCATTATCATTTTTGAAATATCTTTAAAACATGTTACATTTCATCTTAATAACCCGCCAAAGACAATAATGTTTTTCAGCACGCGCCTTAAGAGTTCATTCCTTAAAATGACAATCCGGGTTCCACATAATGTTTCAGAGCATCGCATGTCAGAACACCAGCCGCTCGGCCTCTGCCGAAGGCTCTCCGCTATGTGTACACGGCCAGCCGTCAGAATCCCATAAAATTCTGTCGAGATACACCTTGCGTCCTGCTTCCGGCTTCTATGCGTCAAAACCATGATAGTGCATCCAGTGGTTGCAGGCATCATCCATCACGAAATTTGCGTTGTGGCCGGGGCCTATCACCTTGTCGCTGCGTTCAATCACCGGTGAAAAGTTATTTTCCATGGCCGGAAGCCCCTCCTTGTTGACATATGGGCCAAACAGATTCTCAGACCGGGCGGCCACCTCATGATACGTGCTTCGCTCTCCGTCACAGCAAGTCCCTGCCGACCCTATGAGATAATAATATCCGTCATGACGGTAGATATTGGTTCCCTCCGTGAGAGTCCCTGCTATTTGCCTCGGCTTGCTCCCCGGTTTCAATGCAAGACCGTCCGGGGTCAGTTCAATGCCATAAATGCCGCGAAAACTGCCCCAGAAAAGATAGTCAGAACTATAGATAGGGACATTGCGGACATTCTCTGTGGCATAGAGGTAAAACCTTCCGTCGTCGGCCCTTATTACAGTAGGATCGGGAGCGCTCTCGTTTATTACAGGATTACTGTATAACGACGTTCCGGCCATAGCCGACAAAGAGGCACAGGCAAACACTATGACAATGATGTTTCTATTCATACTAAAATTTAACGCTCTTAAAACTTGATAAAATATATGCAAAGCTACTCAAAATTTTTGAATTCCCATTCCTCGCTATTCCTGAATTGTTATTGCGTTTATTAAGGTTCAGGAACTTGGAGTTATATGACGGCTCAATTAATTTGTCATTTCGGAACAATGACAAGACCTTGGTTGTAGTTATAGATATAAACAAGCAAACACTTAAACTATGAATTTTGAAAAGCAATTAACCGAAGACCTGCACCGCTATCTCATCGCAGAAGGAAAAGTAGATGCCAAACTTCCTGAATGCCCTGACCTTGAAGACCTATGGCGGCCTGTGGCCAAGGCATATCTCCCCGACGGAGTAAGAGCATTCAGCGGCTATCCGCTCACATCGCTCGGATGGATAATGTTTGTGGGGATGGCCCTCGCATCATTCTGGGATAAAGACTGGGAAAAATACTCTTCCGAAGACGGAGCGTCACTCTACAACCGCCTGCGCGAGCCCAAAGGTTTTGATGCGCTCGACGATTATGTTATGGAAGACATCCTTGGCCTTTCAAAAGAGGAATGCGAGGCCGTAGCCAAGATTGTAGGCGAATGTGCCGCACGCACACTCAGCGCATTGCAGCACTCAGGCATTGAGCCGGGCACCAAAGAGGCATCGCAGGCATATATCTCAGCCCTCCACACACTCTACACTATGGGAATTGCCATGGAGCTCAACACCCTAGGCTACCACATGACATTGCTCAGTTAGCAAACACCAGGTCAGCACTTTGGCCGCGCTATGGCAATGGCCGTTGCAATGGCCGTGTCTTGCCGGCAAATAAAGGATTGAATCCTCTATTTGCCGGCAGCCTCGGCCTGCAATAGAATTATGTTCCCCAAGTGTTGCGCTCCCGAGAACGCAATTTCCCGTCCAAGCCTCCGTTAATATAGAAACCTAACTGCTCAACCACCAATGACATCAACACTAAAACTGCTGTCAGCCTTTGCCATAGCAGCCTCCCAACCATTTATCGCTTCCGCAAAAGAAATCAAAATCCCCGCATCTGACGAAAGCATCCGCTACATGGGCAGAATCCTTTGGGACGATTCCGGATGCGGATCCTTTACATTTCCGGGCACAAGCGCCCTTTTTAACTTTAACGGAACATCGCTAAAAATGGAGACCTCACCCGGAAGCGGCAAGTTCGTCATCGAAATTGACAACGACATCCACAGGCAAGTGGTCTTCTCTGCAACAGACTCCATTATGACCCTTGCAGAGAATCTTCCCGACACACTCCACAATGTGAGAATCACCTATGCCATAGAAGGATATGAGCACAACCCACAGTTCCGCTCATTCATAATCGATGGGGAAATGGCTTCCCCCACAGAAAAACCGGACCTGAAAATTGAGTTCATAGGCAATTCAATCACTTGCGGCTACGGCATTGAAGACAACAACCCGGAAAACCATTTCTCATACGACACAGAAAATCACACTCTCTCATATGCCTACCGCACGGCACGCGCATTGAATGCAGATTTCAACATAGTGGCCCGCTCCGGAATAGGCGTCTACCGCAATTTCGGAAGCCCCCGAGAAGGTGACATAAAAACAATGCCGCTTGAATATGACTACACGCTCCTATACAATCACGACCACAAATGGAACCACTCTGCATTCATGCCCGACATCGTGTGCATAAACCTCGGCACTAACGACACATCTGAGGGAAACTATGACATCTCGCTTTATGAAAGCCATTATCGTGACTTCCTGTCACATCTTAGGGAAAAATACCCCGACGCGAAATTTGTGCTTCTAACAGGCTCCATGATGCAAGGGAAGGAACTGGAAGACGTGAAAGGCGTGCTCGACCGTCTTGCCTCCGAATGCAACAGCACATACCGCTTCGACATGTCGCCGCAGACAGGGGAACTCGGCTACGGAGCCGACTATCACCCGTCTGAACGGCAAGCTGAAAAAATGGCCGAAGAACTGACTGCATATCTCTCCGCGCTTATCAAGCCCGAATCCCATTGACCTCGCGCCTGTTTTCCACCCACATAAATCCCGTCCAATGCAAATTACCGACCGACTCAAGCCAATCCTCTTGTCGATAAAAGAATGGCTCTCAAAACTATCGTTCAAGACAGGGATATACACCCTTCTTGCATGCGTGCTGCTTTATGCGGCATCGTTCGCTCAGATGCTGCTGCCAATAAGCCCCTGGGCAAAAAGCGCGTTGTGGGTCATATTATTCGGGCTTGCTAAAACCGCACAATATTCAGCAATAGTCATACTCGGAAAAGCCGGCATATCACGCCTCAGGAGATTCAGGAAATTCGGATAAGCTCCGGCACAAACCCTTTTACTTCCACCGGGTAAGGCACCCCATCCACAATCTCGGTAGTGTCTTTGTCAGCAAACACCATCACCACCTTGTTCTCAGACTCAGTGTCTGTCTTTGTCACTACAAGCACCTCTGCCTCTCCGTTACGATAACGCTTAAACTCCTGTTCCCCTCTCCACATGGCAGGATTGTCATGACGGAAGTTCATGACCTTTGCAACATAATTGTATAGATGAGCCTCACGCTCGCTGTCGGCCATGATATGGCCGGAGGTGCGCGCGGCGTTGTCAGGCTGCGAGCCTGCGGCATCACGGCTGAGATCGCCAAACTCATCGCCATAATACATTGTGACGGGGCCGGGATACCCGGCAAGAATGGCATAGCGGGTCATGACGTTTATCTCCTCTCCCTGATCATAGAAATGATCTGCCAGCCGGAATCCGTCGTGATTGCTCAGAAACAGATTCGGGAACACGTCGTCAGACGCATAACCTCTCTCTGTTGGCTTGGAATATATCTTCACGACATCGTCCCAGCCATTCTCAAGCCCACCTTTGCTGAGGTCTGACATAGGGCCGCTTATCAATTCCTTGCCATCGAAATCAAAAGCGCTCACGAGCCCCAGGTCGCGATATACCCTGCCGCTTATCCCTTCGGCGTCACACCAGTCTTCGCCCACCATATATCCGAGCACTCCCCACTCTTTCCCTTCCGATATCCGTCGCTCACACAAGTCGCCCACAGCCCGGCGTATGTCGCACCAATAATTATGTCCGTCCTGACACAACTGATAAGCCTGGTCAAGCCTCCAGCCATCAATCTCAAATTTGTCAATCCAATAGGTGGCAACCTCCTTAAAATATTCAAGCGACTCCGGGAATTTCACATTCCCTTCTTCCCCGCGCTCATTAACAGTTGCCGTGCTGTCGATAAAATTACCGCCGGGCGAAGCCTTGTCTACCCCTCCATGATGGCCGAACACTCCGTCGAGAATCACATACATGCCCATTTTGTGGGCCGTTTCCACAAGCTCACGCAAATCATCTTCTGTGCCGAAATGAGGATCTATTGCAAAATAATCTTTTGCAAAATAGCCCGACGCCTGCAGTTTTTCACCCCCTTCGGCACCTGTGCTGTCGAAAATAGGGGTGAGCCATATGGCATTCGCCCCCAGCGAAGCCACATGTGGCAAAGCCTCTATCACGCCGCGAAGATTTCCGTCTTTGGTCTCATTGTCCGGACCCCACATTGCGCTATAGCCTTCCGAACCGTTTTCAGAATGGATAAACGAGCCAACCATTATCTGATATAGCGTCAATCCTCTGTAATCTTCCGTAGGATGCTCCTTTATTTTATTTTCCATAGACATAATTAATATAAATTGATTCAACTGATGCGAATTTCACATAAATATGTTCATATTATCATATAACACGCCACTCACCACATTTGTTGACCACCTCTTTATTGTCATTCCGGTGCCAACGGAAGACGATACCTTCCACCACCACACATATGTTGCTGTCAGCAATGCCGGCCCTGCACGATATATTAAGAAAACTTTGATGTTGGTTTATTTTTCAAAGTTATCATATATATATTCTCGCATCAAAATAACAAATATTATTTGTTGTCTCAAAATTATTTTTATGAACGATGGATGAACAATTAAATATCAATGGTTGTTGAACTTAAAAAAGACGGCCCGGAAAATTGCGCCGTGCCGGCTGTTTAAACATCAACGATTCCGCTATGGACGATATCCTTATAATCATTCTCCTCATTCTCTTGAACGGCGTGTTCTCGATGGCTGAAATAGCCATGATTTCAGCACGCAAATCACGCCTAACCTCTGATGCCAGACAAGGCAGCAGGGGAGCAGCGACTGCACTAAAACTTGCAGACGACCCCGACAAATTCCTGTCGACCATTCAAATAGGAATCACTCTGATCGGCATTCTAACCGGTCTTTATTCCGGAGCCGCACTCGCGGAAGATGTGGGCAAGCTTCTGCAGCACACCGGCCTTCAGCCTCACACGGCCCGAATCACAGGCCAGGTCTTAATCGTTGCGATAGTAACATATCTTTCTATCGTGGTCGGCGAACTGGTGCCTAAACGAATCGGCCTTTCATCAGCCAACACGGTTGCCAAAATCCTGTCGCGGCCTATGTTCCTGCTCTCGAAAATAGCACTCCCTGCAGTGTGGCTCCTTTCCGCGTCTACATCTCTTATCGTAAAGATTTTCGGGCTTGATAAGAAAGACAACAGCGTGACTGAAGAGGAAATCAAGTCACTCATCCAGGATGGCACGGATTCAGGCGAAGTCCGGAAGGTGGAGCAAGACATCATGGAGAGAGCCCTTGTGCTCGGCGACCTACGCGTGTCGTCTATAATGACACCGAAAGTAGACGTCTCAGTCTTCACTCTTGACATGACGGCGAAAGAGGTGAGAAAAATGCTTGCCCGTGAGCTACACAGTGTATATCCGGTATATGCCAGCAACCCCCACGGCGCGATTGCCGGAGTGGTGTCGCTAAAACGACTCATATTCACAATCGACAGGCAGGATTTCTCTTTGAAGAATGTCGTGGCGGAGCCTCAATATTTTCCTGAGTCCATGAGCGTGTATGACGCGTTAGACATCATGAAGGCAAAGAGAGTGAACTTTGCCATTGTCTGCGACGAATTCGGCGACATGGCCGGAGTGGTGACACCAAGCGACATACTCGACGGCCTTGTGGGAGAGATGCCGCAACAGACTTTCATTCCCGACATTATAAAAAATGAGGCCGACGGCTCATGGGCCGTCGACGCTCAGATTCAGTTTTATGACTTTCTTAAATTCTTTGAACTGGAGGACTTGTATCATCCCGCAGCCTATTCAACTCTCGGCGGATTTATCCTTGAAGAGCTGCGCCACATACCCCAATCCGGAGAAAAACTCATGTGGAACAATATCTCTTTTGAGATCACTGCCATGAACGGAGCCAAGATTAAAAAGGTGAGAGTGATAATCTCCGGAGAATGACCTCTGTTTCTCACTTTGCTGTGAGGCGGAGCACACGCGAAGCATAGTCGTTGCGCTTGTTCCAGTCCACATTATGGCTCAGAGGCATTTCAAGGCCGTTCGACATCAGGAAGCGTCCGGTGAAGGCTTTCCCTTCGTAGGGGAGGGGCTCATTGTCCACACGGTTGAGCTCTGTCACAACATATGTCTTGTCGGGGTCGAGGCCGGCCATCTTCACGCGAGGCAACTGCTGGTTAACAAACTGCTCTGTCTTCCACCAATAATACACTGCGTCATTCTTGTCGGGCGCAACATACATCAGCGAGGCCGCACCCTTGCCGTCATAAGGAGAGAGAAGGCGATAAAGGTCGCCGAGCTGCACCACGTCGCGCACCAATTTGTAGTCTTCGATAGCCTTGCGTGTCTGCTCCTTCTCCTCGGCAGTCATGTCTTTCGGCTGAATCTCCATTCCGAGACGGCCGCTCATGGCCACGTCAGTGCGAAATTTCAGAGGAACTATGCGGTTGGTCTGATGGTTGGGAGAAGCCGATATATGAGAGGCCATGGCAATAGCAGGGAAGAAGTAGCTTGTGCCCCACTGCATATATATGCGCTGCAAAGCGTCGGTGTTGTCGCTCACCCAGAACTCGTCGAAATAAGGCAGCACGCCCCAGTTGGCCCTGCCGCCGCCACTGGCGCAAGCCTGGATGGTCACATCAGGATATTTCTCTCTGATTCTCTCCACAGCCGCTGTGAAGCCCTTATGATAGTCAATATACAAGTGGCTCTGATTGTCGGCAGTGAGATACTGCGACCCGTGGTTCATGATCGGAGCGTTGGCATCCCATTTGATATAGTCGATCTCAGGATATTTTGTCATGAGAGTGTCAACCACATTAAAAACGAAATCCTGCACCTTGGGATTGGCAAGGTCGAGCACAAGCTGCGTGCCGCCGCGCCCTTCAATGGCATCACGCTTCGGAGCCTTTATCACATATTCCGGATGTTCCTCATAAAGTTCTGAGGCAGAGTTGGTCATCTCCGGCTCAATCCATATGCCGAATTTTATGCCACGCTCTTTAGCGGCGTCGCAAAGCCCCTTGATGCCGTTAGGGAGTTTATTGGTGTCTACAGTCCAGTCGCCAAGAGAGGTAGAATCGTTGTTGCGAGGATATTTCACGCCGAACCAGCCGTCGTCCATAACAAAGAGCTCTCCGCCCATGTCGGCGATATCTGTCATCATCTGCTTCATTCCCTCCTCGTTGATGTCGAAATAGACGCCTTCCCAGCTGTTGAGAAGAATCTTTCTTGGAGTGTTGCCGTGAGCCAGGCGATAGTCGCGCCCCCACTTGTGGAAATTGCGGCTTGCCCCGCCAAGGCCCTCTTCAGAATATGTCAGAGCCAGAGGAGGAGTGGCGAAAGTCTCCCCTTTCTTCAGGTGATAGGCAGAGTTTTCTTCATTGATGCCGGCAAAGAAATGATGGTAGTCGCTGTCGTCGGTGTCGAACATCAACTTATAGTTGCCGCCATAGCAGAGAGCGGCCCCTATCACTCGCCCTTCATTCTCGCGCCCTTTTCCGTCAAGCGAAATCATCACCTCGCCATGGGAAGTGTGAGAATTGCGCACACCGTCTTTATTCTTTATCATCTTCACGCCGTGGGGAAGGGGGGCCTCCTCAAGTTTACCCTCGTTGGCCCATGAGCCATAAAACTGCGACACATGCACATCGCTTCGGCGCACCGGAAGATAGCCCGACATGAACCGGTTGAGAGTGACGTCACCCTTCTCATTATGGGTGGTCTCTGTCCAGGTCTCGATCACATCTTCTCCGGGGAATGTGCGATAGTTCACATCTATTGTAAGAGGATATACACGGTCGGTCATGGTCACTGTAGTCACTTCAGAGCCGTCGGCGTCCTTGCGTGTTTTCACACCTGACACAGCCATGTCAAGGGTCATATTTCCGTCGGCATGCACAGCACTCATCGCGGCCTCCTTTTCAGGCCAGAGGCCATACACGGGATACGCGTTAAAATTGGGGATGCCCGCAGCCTTCAGGCTCTCCATGTCGACGGCAGTAAGGGCATTGCCGTAATACACAAACTTCAGGGGGTCGCCGTTGGTAGCCTCGAGCACTAACGATGTCTTCGGTGTTGACACATGCACTGTCTCAGCCATAATTATTGACGGAGAAAATAGTGCAGAGACTCCGAAAGCCATACACAAAACTTTATTCATTGTTGATGATATTATGATATATGATTATTATGTCAGGTTATATTGCCGGAATAAACAGACCGGATTTCATGATATTCTGATTCTTCCGGATGGCTTGGCTGCGAACTTTTGCCGGATGTGTTTTTGATAAAATTTCAGACAAGGCAACCAACTTTATGCCATCGGTTATTATCATTGCAAAATTAATGCCAAAACACAGATAAAAAAAGCATTATAATACCCCTTTGTTTGCTTTTCTTACCCCTCAGCACAATTCACGCCTGAAAATGTCAGTTATTATTACACAATCTATTGAGTTTTTAACATTTACATAAATCGATTAACATGAAAAATATATTCCTTTCGCTGACATTCTTATTTGTATTCTCCGTGTCGGGAGCCACGTCTCCTGTCGAAATCAAAGTGTGGCCCGAAGGAGCCCCGAAAGAGAACAGGCTCTCCTCTGCCGACATGCGTTCTGATGGTGATTTTCTGATAGGCGTGTCGGAAGCGGAACTATTGGTCTATCCCGCCGAAAATCCCAACGGCACAGCAATAATGATGTGTCCCGGTGGTGGCTATTACGGGCTGGCAATGGGGCATGAGGGGAAAGACATGGCCCCGTGGCTCAACGACATGGGAATAACCTACGCGATATTGAAATACAGAATGCCGAACGGGCATCATGAAGTGCCCCTCCCTGACGCGGAGCAGGCCATGCGAATTTTGAGGGAAAGGAGCTCCGAATGGGGCATCAATCCGAACTCTATCGGCGTGATGGAATGAAGTGTTGCCGGCCAGCTGAAAAAACACCGGGAGGCGCGATTCCTTTTCACGGACATGCGCCTCCCGTTATTTTTTGAAAGACATTTCAGTCAAGATTAATTGAAGAAGCATCCCTAAGCGCGCTCCAGGAGAATAACGGAAGAAGCCCTTCCGCCGATATAGGGAACGGCTCCGGGAGAATCCCTGCCACATAAGCCATATAACCTATGAGATGAGAAGGAGTGTAGTCTTTGCGAAGCTCCTCCATACTCATAGACCGGTCTCGCTTAGACAGCCGCTGACCGGATGAATTGCACAAGAGGGGGACATGTGCAAATTCCGGAGGCTCCAGGCCGAGCAGCCTGTAAAGATATATCTGCTGGGCGGAAGAGAGAAGAAGATCGCTGCCCCTCACCACCTCTTTCACGCCCATAAGCGCATCATCTACCACTACAGCCAGCTGATATGCCCATGCGCCGTCGGCGCGGCGAAGCACAAAGTCGCCGCAATGACGGGCCAGATTCACGCTTTGAGCCCCATATAGCCGGTCGTTGAACCGTATCTCCTCATCCGGCACGAAAAGCCTTGTGGCCCTCTCTCTGCGGGTCTCATCTGCCATGCCGGAGCGCGCAGACGACATTGCATCGACAGCGCGGCGCTCTGTTTCTCCAAGGTTGCGCGGACGGCAAGTTCCGGCATACACCACACGTCCGTCGGTTTCATGAGGCGCCTGAGTGGCCATGATGTCAGCCCGCGTGCAATAGCATGGATATGTAAGCCCTGTTTCAGTCAGCTTCCGGAGAGCCTCTTCATACACATTGCCCCTCTCGCTCTGCAGATAAGGGCCGTTGCTCCCTTTGCCGCCTATTCCACCTTCATCCCAATCAAGCCCGAGCCAGAGAAGGTCATCCTCTATCTGCCGGGCATATTCCATACGAGAACGCTGCGGGTCGAGATCCTCGACCCGCAGTATCCATCTGCCGCCCGACTTCTTGGCAGAAAGCCACGAAATCAGAGCGGTGAAAACATTTCCAAGGTGCATTCTCCCGGAAGGGGAGGGGGCGAAGCGCCCCGTCATCGCATAGCCTCCACCTCTTCTGTGGTGAGCGGAATCTTCTTTCCGAGGCGTCGCGCTCCGGTTTCGGTTATGAGATAATCCTCCTCATTGCGGAGCCCGCTGAAGTCTTTCCATTTCTCAACCTCGTCATAGTTGATGAAATCCTCAAACTTGTGCTGTCCGCGCCAGAGGTCGATAAGTTCGGGTATGAAATAGATGCCCGGCTCTATTGTGTGTACGAATCCCGGCTCCAGCGGACGGGCAAGTCGCAGCGACTTGCGCCCGAACTGTGTGCTCTTAGGCTGTCCGTCATATCCAACCCACACTTCGCCAAGGTTCTCCATGTCGTGCACGTCAAGGCCCATCATGTGGCCGAGCCCGCAAGGATAGAACATGGCATGAGCGCCGGCCTCCACAGCCTCTGCCGGGTCTCCCTTCATGATTCCAAGCTGTTTAAGCCCGTCGCACACCACGCGGCACGACAGCTCATAAACATCTTTGAACGGCACACCCGGCTTCAGGGCACCGACTGCGGCAAGATGAGAAGCCACCTGTATGTCGTAAATCTCCTTCTGGCGTGCAGTGAACTTGGGGTCTACACATATTGTAGACGACATGTCGCCGGCATAGCCCATTTCTGTTTCAGCTCCGGCGTCTACGAGCAGCATCTGCCCTGACTTGGCGATGTTGCCGTGATAATGGTTGTGAAGAGTCTGGCCGTTGACAGTGGCAATCGTCGGGAATGACAGGCGCATTCCTGCAGCCTCCGCCACTTCCTGAATCCTTGCGCTCACCTCGCATTCCCTCATGCCGGGGCGAAGCATGCGTATGGCGGCTATGTGCATGTCGGCAGTAACGTCGCATGCCCTTTCGATTTCTGCAATCTCTTCAGCAGTCTTATGATTGCGCATATCCACAATTGCGCGAATCATAGGTATGGAAGGTTTCTCGTCTCCCGGCTTCACGCCAAGCAGACGCAACAGCTTGAGGCTATGTGCGGCTCTATACAGGGGAAGATAGCCGATATTCTGCCCGCACTTTCCTGCCGAGGCGAGATATTTCTCAAGATCCGCAGAAGGGCGCACATCGGCCACGCCCACCATAGCGGCCTTCTCATGGAGTGTCGGTTGCGAGCCCATCCACACTATGTCGTCGATTGTAAGCTCGTCGCCGAAAATTATCTCACGGTCATTGTCAATGTCAATCACAGCGTTCAGCCCCGCATAAGAGAGGCCGAAATAATAAAGGAACGTAGAATCCTGGCGGAAGTGATAAGTGTTGTCGGCATAATTCATGCCCACCTCATCGTTGCCGAGGAAGAGCAACAATCCGCAGCCCACCTTCTCCTTGAGGGCCTTGCGGCGACCTGCGTATGTATCTTTAGAAAACATCTCAGTTAGGTATTTATTTCAGGTTAAAAAATCATATTGCCGCCGTCCGGACATAAGCCCGGCCATGCACGGGCCACATTCATCCGGAAGCATTTCGCAAATATAGTCATATTTTTTTTATGTCGGCAATAAAAACAATACTTCGGTTATTTTTTGTCTGCGGCAAAGATGTCTATGACATTTACCGGACACGGTTCCAGATTGAATTCTGTTTCCGAGATGGTCATCAGTTCACCGGACTGCTCGACTGTCAGGCTCGCGATGAAAAGGCCCTGGATTTTGCCTGCAACGCTTCGCTTGCCGCCGTCAATATCACTAAGGCACTGAGGAAGCAGACGAATGTTGTGAGATAAAAATTAAAACTATTTAGCTCGCTCGCAATGTGAGGGGCGTATCAAGTTAAAAAGACTTGGTATGCCCCTTTCCATTCTGCCTCTTTCCTTACTGTTTCGATGGTTATTTTGCGGAGTCTGTTAAACTGAATGGGGATGCCAAGCATTTTATATTATGTGACAACTTAATTAATAATGGCGATAAGTTGATTCAATCCTTAATCCGCAACCATTATGAAAAACACTCAGAATCCTATAAATCCGGCCGACTCTCCTCTTCCTGAAGACCCTCAGTTCTCTCGCCCTTTCATCCCCAAAAAGCGCAACAACAAGGCAAGAATTGCCTTCATGCTGCTGTCTCTCAGCGTCACCCTGTGTGCGCTCACATATTTTGTGCTTTACCAGACCGGCCACATACACATCACACGCGAACTCGACGATGGCTCTATCTTTTCCGGATATTGGAAAATGGGCGAGCCTTTCGGGGAGGGCACGCTTGTCACTGCCGACGGCGAACTTATCGAAGGAATCTGGGGCGACGACGGACAGCTCAATTCAGGCGTGGTGGTGGCCAAGGAGTTCACATATATGGGCGGCCTGAAGAATTATCTTCCACAGGGATATGGCTCATGCCATTACAAGAACGGCGTGCGCTATCATGGATTCTGGCAAGACGGTAAGAAAAACGGACTGGGGAAAATTGTGTCGCCTAAAGGAAAAATCGGGTTCGGGCAATGGAAAGACGGGGAGCTGCCGCCGGTGCCCGGACAAAAATATGCCCCGGGAGAGGCTGTCTATGGCATAGACGTGTCGAACCATCAGTACACAATCGACTGGGAGCAGCTTGCCTTATATGCCGACAGCGCCGGCACTGTGGAGGCCAACCGAAAGTCTTCGCAATTTCTGCAGCCTGTGCTATTCGCTATTGTGAAATCCACGGAAGGAGCCGATTGGCAGGCCGACACATATCAGCGCAATTTCGAGGAGGCCAAACGGTGCGGAATCGTGAGAGGAGCCTACCACTTCCTCCGCCTGAGCGACATCGACGGACAAATCAAGAATTTCATCGACCACACTGTGCTTGAACCGGGCGACCTCCCGCCTGTGCTCGACATGGAGCTCGACAAACGCGTGATGGCCAAAAACAAAGACCTTGCCTGCGAGTATGCCCACAAATGGCTCGTCGCAATAGAGGCGCACTACGGAGTGAAGCCAATCCTATACACCTACGACTCCTACTACAACGACTATCTCAAAGACAAGGGATTTGAGGAATATGACTTCTTTATAGCCCGCTACAACCCTGCGACACAGCCGCGAGTGCCACACCTTGAAATATGGCAGTTCACAGAAGACGGCCACGCGGGCGGAATCTCCACAAAGGTAGACCTCGACCTCTTTATGGGAGACTATCATGAATTTGAAAAATTTATAGAAGAGAAGGGTATTCCCGACACTCCTCACCGCTCATCTTCATCCAAGATATAATATTCTTTGTTATCATTTTTACAAGAAGTGGAGTTCAAGGTTTCCGTGCAGGAGCCTTGAACTCCACATTTTTTACAATTATACATTGCTTCTTTTACGAGATTGGACATTAGCTAATGAATCTCATTTTAACAACTTATTATAATTCATGTTAATTTTTTGTTAACACATTGCTCGCTGTAATAAAAATAGTCATAAGAGGTTGTATAAATTTTATTGATTAGGATTTTTATGGCAGCGAAATCAATCATTTCTTCCGCTGATTCATTCAGTATCTCATAGTTCCGGGCGAGTCTGCGACAAGAGTCAAGCCATGCGAAAGTTCTTTCCACCACCCATCGCAGAGGTTTGGGAAGAAACCCTTTGACTCCGTTTGGCGTGTTGGATACTTCAAGCTCAATGCCGAAATCTTTCTCGATATCGGCTGCGACATCACCGCGACAACCTCTGTCCGAAAGGAATTTTTCAAGGTCTTCCCAAATATCATTGACCTGACCGCACAGCTCATGAGCCGTTTTTGAGTCATGTATGCCGGCATTGCAGACTTTCCTCGCAAGGATAAATCCGTTACGGTCAGTAAGGATGTTTCTTTTGACACCTTTGACTTTCTTGTTCCCGTCGTAACCGTTATCTCCATGTCTGCTACCCCATTTGACACTTTGCGCGTCAATGGCTGCCACTGTTGGGCTTGATGTCTGGCCACGCTTACGCCGTACTTTCCGGACGAGTTTCTCAAGAAAATGCTCCACCCGCCCTTCCATTCGCCATTTATGGTAGTAATAGTAGACGCTCTTCCATTTGGGGTAGTCGTGTGGAAGCCTACGCCACTGACAACCGCCGGACAGAAGATAAAGGATGGCCTCGAGCACCGATTGTAAAGAATATTTGCGCTTGTGGCTATCATTTTCAAGGAATTCTTTGTTTATATAGACCATTGACCCTCGGTCAAGTGTGCCTGATCGAGATTCTTTTTATGCATAAATTTATCTTTTTCTCCTTCAACACCTTGATTGAGGGCTTGTTATGCCCTATAACATTATTTTGCTCAAATTTTTAGACAATCTCTTAGATTCAACGGCAAAGATTATGACCTCAACTATCTGCGTCAGACGACATAGCCGGAGGGGCCACACTGTTGTTCGACATGTCGGCAGAGCCCAACACATCGCGCGCCACATCGCCGGAGTCGGCCCCTTATTCTTTCTCAAAGGAAAAACAACGGCTTTCGCCTCGTGTTCAGAGCCTTGCAAGTATGCAAGTTTATTCTTGACTCCTCTCCGTTTCCTTCCAAAACGCATGACCACTGTTTTGACTCTACACACCAGCTCCGATTGAAAATTCAGTCGGAGCTGGTGGAAATCCCATGATTGCGCGCAACAATGGATACCGGCGCTATACCTGCGGTAAAGATTGCTGACGTATGAATCCTATAATATGGTCGAATAGACGAGCATCATTCTCCAGCCCCAGTTTCTTTCTAAGGCGCGAACGGGAAGTTTCAACGCTCCTTACTTCGCGAAAAGTGATCTCTGCAATCTCTTTCGAAGATAGGCTCAATGATATCAGCGCGCAAAGCCTTCTCTCTTTTGGCGTAAGACCCGGATGAGCGGTGTCGAGCCGGATGTAGAAATCAGGATGCACCTTGTTGAAATAATATTGGAATTCCTCCCATTGCGCTTCCGTCTTTATTGAGGCAAGCATTGAAATCATGCCTTTTATATTGTCTCTTAGTTCTTTGTCTCGCTGAGAAATCCCGACAAGCATCCTCTTAAGGCCAATTTCAACTTGTTCCACCTTCTGATTTGTCTGTATATGGTTTAGGATGAATGATGCAAGCTTGCGATGGTTTTGGTCAAGATTATCTTGAATTTTGTTGCTTTTCTCGATTTCTTTTTCAAGGAGACGTTGCTTTAGTGCCGCTTGTTCCGATATGGCCTGTCTCTTTTGGAGGTTAAGAGAGTCATTATTTCTTTTCATAATGACAATCCATACCAAAGCGGCGAATAATGCCAGCATTATACAGCCCATGGAGAAAAATACAGCCGTTGGATTCCAGTCTTCAATGCCGCCTCTGTCGCGTTCCGTTTCCCGGCCTATGTCATAGATGGTGTTTGCCTCCATCATGCGTGCATGACATTCTTCATTGTATAAGGAATCTTTCAAGTTTGTTATTTCCTTCTCATATTGATATGCAGTTCTGAAGTCGCCTTTTGCTGAAGTCAATTCGGCCTTTTTTTCTAACAGAGTGCGAGTTTGTTCTGGATTATTCTTCCCTGCCACCATTGACTCTGCCATGCCAATATATCTAAGCGCGGAGTCGGGCATATCCATGCTTTTGAAAACATCTGCCATGCCGATGCATGTGTTAAACAAGTAAATCCTATTTTCGGTTTTACTCTGGTTGTTTAATGCACTTCGCATATATGTCAAAGCCATCGGATAATCACCTTTCCTCCTATAGAGCTCCCCTATTGTGTATAACATTGAATTGTATTCAGGGCTACAGCTTTTAGAGTCGATATAGTTGATTGCTTTCAGAGAGAGGTATAAAGCCTTGTCATTATCATTGGCTTCGGATGCCAATTCCGACATATTGTTGAATACTATATACAGGAGATGCTTGTTTCCAGTGCACTCACCCTGCTGTATGGCTTTCTCAAAATACTCTCTGGCTCTGTCATATTCTCCTGCCTTGAATAAACTCACGCCAATGTTGTTGTTAAAATCTCCGACAAATTCACTTAGTCCGTATTCGTCGATAGCTTTCAGTCCTTCAAAATAAAACCCCTGGCTGATTGTTCTCAAGCCCACCTCATCGGCGGCAGCTCCAAGCAGAAGATAACAATATGTCTTATATTTGGATTCCTCTGGAGATAATGAGCTTTTATCATTAAGTATCGTTATGCAATTTTTAAGATATTTGAAAGCAAACAGCTGATCGCCGTTCTCAAACAGGCTTCGGCTGAACCTGCACAGTCTGTTGTAACGGGCAGAGTCCCCGGATGCATGTAATATGCTATCGCGCATCACATCATAACAATTGTCTGGACTCGCTATTTTATCAGCATATGAGACAGCCAGTCGGGAAATATCCGTGAGAGTGTCCTCCTGACGCTTGCATGAGATGTGCCATGAGCTCATGAAGAATGCTACAGCCACTATAGCCGCTGCAATGACCATTCCCGTAATCCGGCAAAGCCCGTGTCTATATGTAATGATATTTTCAGTGTTCAAATTTTTGTATTTTTGAAATCCAATCAAATGTAAATGACAACTCTGTAAAAATTGTTATAAAATTTTTATTTTGATTGCAAATTTAAATATAAATACTGAGATTTCTACACTGGCAGAATTAAAAAATCGCAATTTTTTATACCCGGCGCATAAGAAAAGTAAAGATGCAGATCAAACAAGCAATATTAAAAACGCGGTAGTTTGACAGTTGCAATTTCATGAATCTTTTTTGCTGGCACGCTTGCACGTGTCAAATTTTATCACTATCTTTGTAGCACCGTGCAGTAATCAACAGCGGAGCGGCATAATATGAAGCTGAAAATAACCAAGACAAAAAAGACTTCCATCCTTTATGTACAGAAGGCATACAGGGACAAGAACGGCAAAAGCACCTCAAAGATCCATGAGCGCCTTGGAACGCTTGAGGAAGTTTGTCAGAGATGCGGAGACAGAGATCCTGTTGAATGGGCCAGGGAATATATCGCCAGGCTTACGGCACAGGAGAAGGAGGGCCGGCAGGTGATAATATCACGTCTGTCGCCCACAAAGCTTATTGAAAAAGGCGAGGCTCAGAGTTGCGAGGGCGGATATCTGTTTCTTAAACGGCTGTACCATAAGGTCGGGATGGACAGGATATGCGAGGCAATCTCACGTAAACATAAGTTCGACTTCGATTTCAACAAAGTTATGGAGCTGATGGTCTACGAACGGCTTCTGAGGCCGGCTTCAAAACTAGGTAATTATCGCAGGAGCGGAAGCTATATCGAGCCTTTTGATATAGAAAAACAGCATATCTACAGGAGTCTGGATATCCTGGACAGACACGGTGAATACATCCAGAAGAGACTTTTCCTTAATTCGTCAAAGGTTGTCGAACGGGATACGACCGTCATGTACTATGACTGCACCAACTATTTTTTCGAGAGAGAATCGGCCGATCCGGACTATGTGACAGACAAAAAAGGGAACGTTCATGAACGTATACGCAAGTACGGAGTCTCCAAGGAACATCGACCGAACCCCATCGTACAGATGGGTATGTTCATCGACAACTCCGGCATGCCGGTTGCGATGTGCATCAATCCCGGCAATACCAACGAACAGACTACCTTGATTCCAACTGAAAAGATTATAGTCGAGAAGATGGGGGTCAGCAAGATTGTAGTCTGTACAGACGGAGGTCTCTCTTCTGAAGGCAACCGGTCATATAACTCCACAGCTGAAAGATCATTCATAACGGTGCAGTCAATAAAGAAACTGGAGGATAATCTCAGGGACTGGTGTCTGGAACCGACAGGATGGAAACTTGTAAAGTCCGACACGGTACAAAAAGACAAGCGGTACCGGGATGCAGACGAGGATGAACTGGAGTTTGACCTGACTGATGCCGATACTGCCCGTTATTACGGAGACCGCACTTTTTATCGCGAGCGTTGGATTGTCAATGAAAAGACAAAGTTCTCTCAAAGATTGATTGTGACATTTTCATACAAATACCGCGACTACCTTCGATTCCTGCGTCAACGGGAGATTGACAAGGCTGACAGCAATGCACGTGGAAACAGGACATTGACCAAATCCTATAAGAACCCTGACAGGTTCCTTTCCGAGACCTACGCCACAGAAGACGGCGAGGTTGCCGTATTCAGAACCGTCTCCCTGAATCTTGACGCCATATCAGAAGAAGAAAAATATGACGGCTTCTATGCGATATGTACGGATCTGTCTGACAATGTGACAAAAATCATCGAACTGAACCATAACCGCTGGGAGTCGGAGGATGCCTTCAGGGTCATCAAGACTGACTTCAAGGGTCGCCCCGTCTTCGTCTGGACGGCGGAACACATAAGGGCCCACTTCATTGTCTGCTTTATCACACTACTGCTCTTCAGAATAATGGAAAAGGAACTAAACTATAAATACACATCCTCCGCTATAATTGAGAAACTACGGTCAATGACTATGAACATAGTCAAGGGAGAAGGCTACAAGCCTAACTTCACACGGGATGATCTTACCGATGACCTACATGCCAAAGCCGGCTTCAGACTCGACACCGAGATTGTTACTCCTCAGAAAATCAAACAGATTATTGCTAATATTAAAAAAGGTTAAATATAGATAACCCCATTCCAGTGCTACATATATAGACCCTTTTGCACATGGCTTCACGCTAATGTACAAAAGGGTTTGCTCGTTTTTGGACTGTAAAAGATGGGATATAAATACTGAGATTTCTACACTGGCAGAATTAAAAAATCGCAATTTTTTATACCCGGCGCATAAGAAAAGTAAAGATGCAGATCAAACAAGCAATATTAAAAACGTTATTCGGGCGGCAAGTTGAAAAAAGATCTTGAACAAGACACCTATAGAATAATTGGCTTATATCATAAACCCATTCAATCAGTAGGTTATAAAAAATGTAGTGGTAATGTAGCCGACATTTTATCTAATGTTGTGACTTTGTAACTGTAAAAATATTGGAAAAAATTAGTTATTTTGCGAATTTTGTAACGAAAATTTCTTTTTAAAACTTAATATTATGAGAAAAGATTACTTATTGAAAAATGTCGTTTCCATGGCTACGATGATTCTGGGATTTCCCATGCTGGCCAACGCTGGCTGGGGCACAACCGAACAACCGGAGAAACTGTATGCACACGACGGAGAGATCGCAAGCATGAAGACCGCACGTACCGCCGACGGCAAGACATTCATTACCTGGCTTCAATGGTCGGGAACTGCAGGCTGGGGCTACGAGATGCATATGCAGCTTCTCGACATAGAAGGGAATCCTCTATGGGGAGAATCCGGCATGGTGGTTGAGACAAAGCGCAACGCATCGTGGACAGCCGACTACTGGCTTGTGGCCACTCCGGAAGGCGACGCCGTTGTGTCTTGGGCTGATGCTCGCTATGAGGAAGAAGCAGAGTATGCCGATGGCCATGTATCAGTATTGTATAAGATTAGCCAAGACCAGGAGCAACTTTGGGGTGAGGACGGACTCCTTCTTGGTGACGAGTATAAATATCCGGCCACTTTATATATGTTTGGGGAAGACCTCTACGCCATCATGCAGCCGAATGACGATTACGCGCCTTCTAAACTCGTGCGTCTTGACAGCGATGGAGAGTTCGCTGTCAGCCCGATAGAATTTGCAGGCCAGCTCATTGCAAGCGAGGGCACAGATTTTATCGGAGTATACGCCGGATCGGCAGGCACAGAAGCTATGCGACTCGACCGCGATCTTCAGAAGGTATGGGATTCTCCGGCTGTTGTCTCAAAAGAGATTTACGGCGGCTATGAACGTAACCCCTACAAATTGGTCAGCGATGGCAAAGGCGGAGTCGTTGTAAGTTTCTCAAGAAATATGAATATGTTCCAGCACATGCCTGTGGTGCAATATGTCTCTGCTGACGGAGAAGCTGTGTTCGGAGATTCTGTAGATGTATCCACTAATGATGTAAATGACCATAACTATGCGGTAATAGGAGTAAATCCTGAAGAACAGACAATTATGAGTGCATGGCAGATGAGCAGCGGAGTGGCAAGGCTACAGGGACAGACACTCGACTTCTTCGGAGAACGCATGTGGGGAGACGAGGGGCTCGTGCTTGTGGAAAAAGGGTCAGAGTCCGGCTATACTTATGGCCCCATGACTTTGAATTCACTTCCTGATAATACATGGCTGGTTTGTTATGCCGACGAGCAATGGTGGGCTCACTCGCAGATATATTTCGCGAATTATGATGCAAACGGCAACGAAAACTGGTGCAAACCTGTAGGACAGATATGTGCTGTCGACGATTATGTGACTTATTTGGAGGGAAACAATTACTATCTGTTCTGGGTGAATCAGGAGACTGACGACGACTGGAATACAGTCTATTCTATCGAATGCGTGAAGATGAGTGATTTTCTCACCGGCATACGAGGTGTGGAAGATAATGCCATGCATCCAGAAAGCACAGAATACTATAATCTTAACGGCGTGCGTATCAATAGTCTGGCAAAAGGTCTCAATATTGTCAGAGACGTTGACGGGACTGTTAAGAAAGTCATTGTGAAGTAATCTTACTATCCACATATTTCTTTCATTTATGGTAAAGAGAATATACATCATTATCTGGGCATTGGCCGTGGCAATAATGGCCAATGCCCATGATGTTTCCGGATACCCTATAGGATATTGCAACGGAGTGTACGGGAATTCATCAAAAATAAAATATGATGGAGAGAACGTGGAGATAAGCGCGGCATTGCATATCCCTTCTTCTTACGCTTCTACAGTCGCCGGCTGCTCTATCGAAAAAATTAGAGTTGCACTATGCTCTAAGCTCAACGTGGACACTGTCTATGTCTGGGTAAGAGAAAGCCTTTACGAAAAGGATATTGCGTATGGTTCAAAACCTATGTCAGATTTAAGCCAGGGCTGGAATGAAGTAGATCTTGCCACCCCCTATCATGTGGCGGAAAATACTCAGGGTTTCTATCTTGGCATGACATATGTGCAGAAAAAGAAAAGCGGGCCGGTATCCATAATTGAAACTCCAAGGAAAGACGCGTTGTGGATTAAATGCGGCAAAGGGGAATGGGAAGACCTCTCATCGGAAGGCATATTGTGCATTGAGGGCCTTGCCTATGGAGAGAGGCTTCCGGAGCATAACGCAGAAATGGTTTCTATCACTACCAATCCATTCTTCATTATCAGCGACGGCATGCTATCGGGGGCAATGGAGGTTCGCAACCTCGGAGTAGAGACCATACGCGAACTTACGATATCTATGAGCGCCGATGGCATGGCAGAGAACTGCGAAGCAACTGTAGAATGTATGATTCCATATGGAGAGGTCGGGAAGGTAGGTTTTTCGATGACACCCACAATCACTGAACGTTATGCCGACAAAGTTGACGGCCTGTTCATTATAGAGCGTATAAACGGCGTAGAAGACGAAGATTACTCAGATAATTCTGGTAATGCAGAATTCCGACTGCTTGACCATGCCTATCCAAGAGTGGCCCTGGTAGAAGAATTCACCACCGAGAACTGTCCAAATTGTCCGAGGGTAGCCGGATATATACATGACCTTATGGAGGACCCCCAATATTCATCCCATATAATACCATTGTGTCATCACGCAGGATACGGCAATGATTTCCTGTCGACATCTTTTGCTAATGAATATGTATGGTTTTACAATAATGGCGGTTCAACTTACGCTCCAGCCACAATGATCGACCGTATTCCTTTCAATGAGATTTCCCCATTGTTTTGTCCCGGAAGCGTTGAGGAACTTGCATCCGCAATAGACCACCGCCTTGAATTTCCGGCTATGGTGTCTATGGAAATGACTTCTGTGGTTACAGAAGAAAACATCAGGACAATATATGTGTCGGTAAGAGGAGAACGCACAGACAATATGAATGTGCCGGATGATGTACACATCACCGTGATGCTTGTTGAAAATAATATCAAAGCAAAAAATCAGAGCGGGGTAGGTGGAGATTATTATCATCAGCATGTTGGACGAGAGGTAAATTCTACATGGGGAGATATTATTGACTGGGATGGCGACAGCTATAGTTATGAGTATCTTTTCAACGTAGATTCCTCTTGGGACACCGACAATATTATTGCCATTGCATTTATCTCCTGTTATGATTCCGACGACGCTATGAACTGCGAGGTCAAAAATGCTGCCATGTGTGATGTTATCGTATCCGGAGTAGAAGAGATTCCAGACAGCGCGAAAAAAAGCCTTGTCAACATATTCACAATTGATGGCAGATCAGTGGATTCACCAGTAAAAGGACTGAACGTATTTGTATACAGCGACGGCAGTTGCCGTAAGGTCATAACAAGATAACCTTACTCCACAACACATTTACATATCTTTTTCAGGAGCATTTACTCGCAGAATATGTTGTTTTATTGCAGTTGAAGAATTTTGCAAATTTTCTTCAACTGCAATAATTCATAAATAACGAATCTTCGCTACTGAGGCACAAGAGAAGGATAAATTCATTGAGCACTCACTTAAGTTAATGATACTCAATACTTATTTCTTTACATATGGATATATTTATAACTACTTGATTATCAAAGTGTGGAATATTTAAAATTCTACACCTTTATATATTGCTGACTATCAACGTAATCGCCTGTTGCTTATAGAATATTTTAATCGCCGAAACTTTGCTTATTTATCATATAACCGATGTGGCGTCCTGAAAAATATTGACGGGTCAGAGGGTTTGAGATTATGAATGAAT
>ERZ778504.994-NODE-994-length-23608-cov-5.305609_pt1 | contig 23608 bp, 23 predicted proteins | sample MGYA00510046_ERZ778504 | MGnify/ENA primary metagenome ERZ778504 (study PRJEB29527, sample SAMN07138964) | mouse gut metagenome | material: feces | host: mouse | place: China:Nanjing | collected 2016-01-25 ...
CTTCTTAATATTCTGGCAGCTCTTGACAGGCCTACGGGCGGGAAGGTCTATCTTAAGGGGCATGATATCGGGAAGATTACGGAAAAGGAAATGGCGGCATTTCGGAGGCAGAACCTGGGGTTCGTGTTTCAGGACTTTAATCTTCTGGATACGTTTTCTCTTAAGGATAATATCTTCCTTCCGCTGGTACTGTCTGGAAGGAAGTATGATGAGATGGAAAAAAGGCTTTCGCCGATTGCGAAGGTGCTTGGAATCGAAGAGCTTCTGGAAAAATATCCGTATGAGGTATCAGGAGGGCAGAAGCAGAGGGCGGCGGTTGCGAGGGCGCTGATTACAAAGCCTCAGCTGATTCTGGCGGATGAACCGACCGGAGCGCTCGATTCCAAAGCGGCGGATGAGCTTATGAAGCATTTTACAAAAATTAACGAGGACGGGCAGACGATACTTATGGTTACACACAGCGTAAAGGCGGCCAGCAGTGCGGACAGGATACTGTTCATCAAAGACGGGGAAGTGTTTCACCAATTATACAGGGGGAATCTTTCCAATGAGCAGATGTACCAGAAGATTGCCGATACGCTGACGGTGCTGGCAACAGGGGGTGTTAAGGGTGAATAGATCAATCTATACAAAACTTGCAGTTACCAACCTTAAAAACAACCGGAAAACCTATGTCCCTTATATCTTAACGTCAGTCCTTACTGTCATGATGTATTACATCATAGATGCCTTGTCCAGAAATGAAAGCGTAAAGGTGAATAGTATAAAGCTGATACTTTCCTATGCGGTTTCCGTAGTCGTGGTGTTTTCTGTTATTTTTCTGTTCTATACCAACAGTTTTCTTATAAAGCGCAGAAAAAAGGAAGTAGGTATGTATAATATCCTTGGCATGGGAAAGGCGCATATCGCGAAAATGCTTTTTGTGGAGACGGCCGTGACGGCATTTTTAAGTCTTAGCGCCGGAATTGCCGGAGGAATCCTCTTTAGTAAACTGATGTGGCTTATGCTTTTAAAGATTCTGCATTACGATGTAAATATGGATTTTAAGATATCCGGCGTGTCGGTTATCCGTACGCTTCTATTGTTCGGCGTTATATTTGGCCTGACATTGTTTTATAACCTGTGGCAGATTAAACTGGCGAATCCGGCGGCTCTTTTGCGGGGCGGGAGTGAAGGCGAGAGGGAGCCTAAGACAAAGCGGCTCCTTGCGGCGGCAGGAGTACTTTTGGTAGGATATGGCTATTATGTGGCGCTTACTACGGAGTCTCCGCTGAAAGCGATCCAGTTGTTTTTTGTGGCGGTCGTATGTGTGATTCTTGGCACCTATGCTTTGTTTGCGGCAGGAAGCATCGCGCTTTTGAAGATATTGAAAAAGAAGAAAAATTTTTATTATCAATCCAGAAATTTTACAGCGGTATCAGGTATGATCTACCGCATGAAACAGAATGCCGTGGGACTTTCCAATATATGTATCTTAAGTACGATGGTGCTTGTCATGATCTCCACGACGATCTGTATGTATATGGGGATGGGAGATATCCTTAAGACCAGATATCCAAGGGAGTTTGAGGTGACTGCTTATCATCCGGATGCCGGACAGGAGAAACAGATCCGGAATATTATTGAAGAGGAAGTGCGCCGTGCCGGAGTTTCGGAAAAGGGAAGGCTGGAATATCATTACGGAGGAGCGGCAGCAGTCAGGCAAGGAAATTCCTTCAAGATAGCAGTGGATGAGGATGTATACAGCGGCAGCGAAAATATCTATGAGCTTAAGATGATTCCGCTGGCGGATTATAATGCGCTGGAGAAGCAGAACGTGTCTCTGGATGATGGGGAAATTCTTTTATATAATCCGGATGAAGACGCAGGGAAAATGGGTGACACAGTAAAGATAGAGGGAGATTCTTATCATGTGGCAAAAGAGCTTCCTGCATTTTCTCTGGAGACAAAGAATTCCTCAAGAGTTGTAGGCGGATATTATATTATTATGAAAGAGGAAGAACAGATTCAAAAATATCTGAATCTGGCCTATGAAAGACTGAAAGGAGAAAATCCTCAGCTTGATGAGATGAAGGTGCAGTACAAAGTCTGCTTTGACCTGAAAGGCACGAGACAGGAGCGCACGAAGGCGGCGCAGGAGATGAAAAGGCGCATAAAGAGTGAAGTGCCTGAAAGCTACAGTGACGGGCGGGAGATAGAACAGGAGTCGTTCTACGCTGTATACGGAGGCTTATTCTTTATCGGACTTTATCTTGGTTTCATATTCTTGATGGCAACAGTTTTGATCATCTATTACAAGCAGATATCGGAAGGCTATGATGACAGAGAGCGGTATCAGATTATGCAGAAGGTGGGCATGAGTAAAAAAGAAGTACGGCAGTCGATAAGAAGTCAGGTGCTTATGGTATTCTTTCTTCCCCTTCTGGCGGCAGTCGTTCATATCGCAGTGGCATTTAAGGTGATTACAAAGCTTCTGGCGGTGCTGAATATGGTAAATGTGTCTTTGTTCTTTGCGTGTACGGTAGTGACAGTGACAGTGTTCGCGGTGTTTTATGCGGCGGTGTTTGGGGTGACGGCAAGAGAATATTACCGTATTGTCGGGTAGATAAATATATAGACAATTCCGATAAGTATAAGTGCTATATCAAAGTAATCGATTGGAGATAAAAGCGTATACATGATATAATTTCTTTTGATTACGGAAGGAGAAGTGTCATGAAATATCTTTTGATAATATCGCATTGTATTCTGAATACAGCATCAAAGGTTGCAATGGATGAGGGGGAACTGAAAGAGGAATATGAAAAAAGGGACAGACTTATCCGCTGTGTTATGGAAAATAATATCCAGTTATTGCAACTTCCATGTCCGGAGTTTATCATCTATGGTTCGCGCAGATGGGGACATGTGAAAGAACAGTTCATGCATCCGCATTATTATGAGGAATGCCGAAAAATGCTGTATCCTGTTCTGCAGCAGATAGAAGAATACGTCAGGTATCCTGAGGAATATCAGGTGGCGGGCATTGTATCGGTAGAAGGAAGTCCCAGCTGCGGTTATCATATGACATGCAGCGGTAACTGGGGCGGCGAACTGTCCGGTGATGCCGGCGCGATTAAAGAAATGCAGAATACTTGTAAGACAGTAAATGGACCGGGAGTATTTATGGAGATATTAGAAAAAGAATTAGCTGCAAGAGCCATGACGTTCCCGATTATGAGCATGGAAGAAGCAGTACAAAAACTTTCCGGGATCAAAAGAAATGAGAGAAAAGAGGATTAAAAAATGAGAAACAGAAAAGTCTATGTAGTAGCGTTTTGCGGAATTTGTGTTGCCATGAACATTGTTCTTGGAATCATCACATCGGCACTTGGAATTCCGCTATATCTGGATACGCTGGGCACAGTGCTTTCGGCAGCGCTTATCGGTCCGGTTCCGGGAATTATCGTAGGGGCGCTCAGCAATATCATTACCGGGTTCATGTACAGTGTGTCAGACATTCCGTTCTGCCTTGTCAATATGGCAGTAGGTCTTATTGTAGGACTGGTAGCTAAGAAGTTCAAATTTACGGTTGTAAGCGCAGTCATTACAGGTCTGGTATTAAGCTTTGTATGTCCGGCGATCGGAACGCCGATCGGAATCTACGTATACGGCGGATTAAACGGTTCCGCTTCGGACGTACTTGTTATGTCTCTTGTTCAGGCGGGGAAAGACATCTTTCAGGCATCGTTTTTAAGAAATGTTGCGTCTAATTTGATAGATAAGGTAGGAACATGTGTTGTCGGATGGGCGCTTATCAAGGCGATGCCAATGCGGTTCTTAGATAATTTTAAAAAGGAAGCATAGACGGTTGGATTATGATAAATATAAAAAATCTGGTTCACAGATATACCATATGGGAGTCTGATACAAAGAAAAGCAAAAAGACGGTTTTAGATGATGTGACCTTAGATATCTCTCCCGGTCAGATGGTTGCGGTTCTGGGACCGAATGGTTCTGGAAAATCTACGCTTGCCAAACACCTGAATGTTCTGCTGCTGCCAGATGAAGGGACGGTATGGATTGACGGGAAGGATACGAAGGATGTAAGCGCATTATGGAATATTCGCAGTAACGTGGGGATGGTTTTTCAAAATCCAGATAATCAAATTGTGGGGACCAGCGTAGAGGAGGACGTTGCCTTCGGCCCTGAAAATAAAAATCTGCCGTCTGAAGTCATACAGGAAAGAGTAGCCGACAGCCTTAGAGCTGTTGGCTTGTTGCATAAAAGAAAAAGTTCTCCGTTCCGCCTGTCGGGCGGACAAAAACAGCGGGTGGCGATTGCCGGTGCTCTGGCGGGGGCGCCAAAGTGTATTGTGCTGGACGAGCCTACGGCAATGCTGGATCCTGCTGCGAGGAAAGAAGTAATAAATGTGATAAACAGGCTGAATAAGGAAGCAGGGATCACAATTATACTGATTACACACCATACAGACGAGGTGGTGGGGGCGGACAAGATTATATTAATGAATCAGGGGCACATTATCCGGGAAGGAACACCGGAGGAATTGTTCGATGATATCAGTATCCTGAAAGCGGTGAAGATGGATGTGCCTCAGGTAACAGAACTGGCATGGAGATTAAGGAGCCGGGGAGTTCCGATAAGAACGCCTGTCCTGACGGAAGATCAATTCGTGGCTGAGATGATGAGAATATACAATGGCGATACGATCCGGGAGGACTGCTGATATGATGAAGGTAGAACATCTTAAGTTTACATATGCGAAAAAGACGGTGGACGAATGCAGGGTTCTTAACGATATTTCTTTTTCTGTACAGGAAGGAGAATTTATCGGCCTGATCGGCTCATCGGGTTCGGGAAAGACGACGCTTATTAAACATTTGAACGGACTATTAAAGGCAGATTCCGGCACAGTATATTTTCAGGGACAAAATATCTATGATAAAAAATATATATTGTCTAAATTAAGGAAAGAAGTCGGGCTTGTTTTTCAGTATCCGGAACAGCAATTGTTTGGAAAGACGGTGCTTGCGGATGTCTGCTTTGGACCGCTGAATCTTGGAATGACAAAAGAAGAGGCAGAAAAGTCTGCAAAAGAATGTCTTGAACTTGTAGGGATTGGCGAGGCGTATTACTATACAAGTCCGTTTGATCTGTCTGGCGGACAAAAAAGGTGTGTGGCAATTGCAGGGATTCTTGCGATGCAGCCGAAGATTCTGGTGATGGACGAGCCGGCGGCAGGACTTGATCCGGAGACAAAATATATGGTCTTTGAACTGGTGGAAAAGATAAGAAAGACGCGCAATATTGCAATCGTGCTTGTATCGCATCACATGGAGGATGTTGCACGTTATGCGAATAAAGTATTAGTGCTCCATAAAGGGGAATTAGTCCTTTCAGGTACGACGGAAGAAGTATTCACGAAGACAGATTTCTTAAGACAGATAGGTATGGATGTACCGCAGATAACATCTGTTACAGAAAAGCTGATTCAGGCGGGGGTTCCCATGACTGCCCCGGCAACCAGTGTAAAAGAAGCAGAGGACATGATAATGAAAGTGCTTCGCGAGAGGGGAGGAATGAAATGATTCGTGATATTACAATCGGGCAGTATTATGGACAGGATTCCTCTATTCATAGTCTGGATTCCCGGACAAAGCTGATGGGTGTATCTGTCTATATTGCGGCATTATTTCTCGTGAAGAATTCATGGTGGTATCTTTTGCTCTTTGCGGTGATTTTGGCGCTGTATCATATTGCTAAAATTCCGTATAGACATTTGCTGAAAGGATTGAAAGGAATTATGATCCTTTTAGTATTTACATTTGTTTTCCGGCTGATCAGCACGCCGGGAACGCCGGCGGCACAGTTTGGGATATTTACTATTACAGAAGAAGGAATCACGAAGGCAGTAAGCCTTACAGTCAGGATTGCATTGATGATAACCGGAGCTTCACTTTTATCGTACACATCTACACCGCGGGAATTGGCGGACGGGCTTGAGAAGGCATTTGGATTCCTTGAGAAGATACATGTTCCGATACATGACATGGCTGTTATCATAATGATAGCGTTCCGTTTCATACCCATCTTGATTGAAGAGACGAATGTATTGATGGATGCGCAAGCCTCCAGAGGCGTGGAATTTGAAAAATGTTCCGTGTGGAAAAAATGCAGAAATATATTTTCTCTGTTGCTGCCGTTGTTTCTGTCCGCCGTGCGCAGATCCTCTGACCTTGCGATGGCAATGGAAGCGAGGGGGTACAGCGGAGAAGGGAAAACCTCAAGAATGTATCCGCTTGTATATCATACAAGTGACAGAATTGCTTATATACTGATGTTTTTGTTCCTGGCAGGGGTGATTGTGATGAGAATTGTAAATATATATTGATGCCTTTAAAGAGTCATGAAAAGGTGCAGAGCTTCTGATAATAATCTGATCAGGCTCTGCACCTTGAGTTTATCAGTTAATACTGTGACAGTCATTCCTTAAGTTCTGACTTGTGCTTAAAATAGCCGATATACCGCGTGAATTCTACTCCCAGCATAGATAACAGGAAATATATAAATTAAATATTGACATTCCTATAAAAAGCGAGTAAAGTCTTATTTGTAAACAAATTTAATACTGCAAACTTTCTCTTATTCAGAGCAGTGGAGATACAAAGGATCTGTGAAGCTGCGGCAACCCCTAAGTGCGGGAAGGTGCCAACCTGAGCGAGTGATCGAACAATAAGAGGATTGGTTTATCAGAATATAAAACAGTCCGCTTTGCGTGGCTGTTTTTTTGACAGCCGCCCGGAGAGAAAGGATGCTAAAGAGACGTGCAGGGCGTCTCTTTCGGTAGGAAAGGAGAAACGAATATGGAAAAACGATTATTTACTTCAGAATCAGTGACGGAGGGGCATCCGGATAAGATGTGCGACCAGATTTCCGATGCGATCTTAGATGCGCTTATGGCGCAGGATCCGATGAGCCGGGTTGCATGCGAGACGGCTGCAACAACGGGGCTTGTGCTTGTTATGGGTGAGATCACGACGAACGCTTATGTAGATATTCAGAAGATCGTGCGTGAGACGATTAAAGAAATCGGCTATACCCGTGCGAAATATGGCTTTGATGCAGAGACCTGCGGAGTCATCACTGCGATTGACGAGCAGTCCAGCGATATTGCCATGGGAGTTGACAAGGCTTTAGAGGCAAAGGAAAACAGGATGTCCGAGGAAGAGATTGCCGCGATCGGAGCGGGAGATCAGGGCATGATGTTCGGCTATGCGTCCAATGAGACGCCGGAGCTTATGCCGTATCCAATCTCGCTGGCACATAAGCTTGCGATTAAGCTTACAGAGGTTCGCAAAGACGGAACTCTTAAGTATTTAAGACCTGACGGAAAGACGCAGGTTACGGTTGAATATGACGAAGAGGGCAATCCGAAACGTCTGGATGCGGTTGTACTTTCCACACAGCATGATGCGGAGGTTACACAGGAGCAGATTCATGAGGATATTAAAAAGTATGTGTTTGATGCAGTGATTCCAGAGGGAATGGTAGATGAGGATACGAAATTCTTCATCAATCCGACAGGACGTTTCGTGATCGGAGGCCCTCATGGGGACAGCGGGCTTACAGGACGTAAGATCATCGTAGATACTTACGGCGGAATGGCACGTCACGGCGGCGGTGCATTTTCCGGAAAAGACTGTACGAAGGTCGATCGTTCCGCGGCATATGCGGCACGCTACGTTGCCAAGAATATCGTAGCGGCAGGACTGGCCGATAAGTGTGAGATTCAGCTTTCTTACGCGATCGGTGTTGCAAATCCGACTTCCATTATGGTAGATACCTTCGGGACAGGAAAGGTTTCCGATGAGAAGCTTGTGGAGGTTATCAGAGAGAATTTTGATTTAAGACCGGCGGGAATCATCAAGATGCTTGATCTCAGAAGACCGATTTATAAGCAGACGGCAAGCTATGGACATTTTGGGCGTACAGATATTGATCTGCCGTGGGAGAAGACAGATAAAGCAGAAGCGTTAAAAGCTGTTTTGTAGTTGCTTTGAGCTGTTTTCAGGCGATGAATGGTAATGTTTTATAAAAAGTTTATAAATATTTATAGGCGCTTTCGTGTGAAGCGCCTTTTTTCATGCTATACTTTTATATAAGACGAGGTTTCATGTTTGATTCGGAGGACAGTATATGAAATTAAGAAACCGGCTTATCGTTGCATTTTTGGCAATTACGGTTATACCGATTATTTTGTCGATGACGTTGGTTTTGGTATTTGCAAAACTGCAGCTTGGAGCGATCGACAGAACTTATGGGATCAGCGGGACGACGGTAGAGACATTGTCGAATTCGACAGAAGTGCTGGCGAGGCTTGCAAAAAAGCCGTATCATGAGCTTGAGAAGATGGTGAGGGAGCATCCGCAGCGTATGGACGATGCGACCTATCTAAAAGAATTTAATCAAAATCTGAAAGAGAAAAAAACATACCTTCTTGTCAGGAAAGATGAGACGATCATTTTCATTGGAGCAGATTCGGATGAAGCTGAGCCTGTGATCGGTCAGCTTCCAAAGTATGGGGAGGCCGATACGACACAGGACAATAGTATTTATTTCGGCGGAGATGCGCAGTCGTTGGTAAAGCAGATTGATTTTCGATATCCGGACGGTGAGGAAGGAAGCGCTTTTATTGTTACAGATGTGAGCAATGTGATTCCAGAAGTAGAGCAGTTTTTTGTCGATATGCTTTTTGGCATTGTAATCGTACTGATGCTATGTGCATGTCTCCTGATCGTATGGATCTACAGAGGGATTATGCGTCCGCTTAAAAAGCTGCAGACGGCAACGGAGAATATTAAAGAAGGCAATCTTGATTTTGAGCTTTGCCCGGAGGCGGATGATGAGCTGGGGCAGCTCTGCATGGATCTTGAAGACATGCGCAGACGGCTTAAGGATAATGCAGAAGAAAAGATTGCATTTGACAAAGAGAATAAGGAGCTGATCAGCAATATTTCCCATGATCTTAAAACGCCTGTAACGGCAATCAAGGGTTATGCGGAAGGGATTATGGACGGTGTGGCAGATACGCCCGAGAAGATGGAAAAATATATACGTACCATTTATAATAAAGCGAATGAGATGGATACGCTGATCAATGAGCTGACGTTTTACTCGAAGATAGATACGAACCGGATCCCGTATAATTTTAATATTATATCGGTAAATGAATATTTTAATGATTGTGCGGAAGATGTATCTTTGGAGCTGGAATCGAAGAATGTAGAATTTGGATTTTTTAATTATGTAGACGCTGGAGTCAAGGTTATTGCCGATGCGGAGCAGATTAAGAGAGTCGTCCACAATATTATCAATAATTCGTTAAAATATATGGATAAGCCTAAAGCTAAGATTAATCTGCGGGTAAAGGATGTAGGAGATTTTATACAGGTTGAGCTGGAGGACAATGGAAAGGGAATCGCGGCAAAGGATCTGCCGAATATTTTCGACCGCTTTTACCGGTCGGATGCGTCGCGTAACTCATCCAAAGGAGGCAGCGGTATAGGGCTTTCTATTGTGAAGAAGATCGTCGAGGAGCACGGCGGGAAAATCTGGGCTACGAGCCGGGAAGAGACAGGAACAACAATGTATTTTGTGCTTAGAAAATATCAGGAGGTGCCGGTAAATGAGTAAGATTTTGATTGTGGAAGATGAAGAGGCGATTGCTGATCTCGAAAAGGATTATCTTGAACTGAGCGGATTTAAAGTTGAGGTAGCCAATGACGGACAGAGCGGGATTTCCAAGGCGTTAAAGGGGAATTACGATTTGTTTATTCTTGACCTTATGCTTCCGGGTGTTGATGGATTCGATATATGCAGGCAGATTCGGGAGGAGAAGAATACCCCGATCATTATGGTGTCGGCAAAGAAGGATGACATAGATAAAATCCGTGGGCTGGGGCTTGGAGCGGATGATTATATGACAAAGCCTTTCAGTCCAAGTGAACTAGTGGCGAGGGTAAAGGCGCATCTGGCGCGTTATGACCGTCTGACGGGAAGTGCGGCGCAGAAAAATAAAGTGATTGAAATCCGTGGTTTGAAGATTGACACGACGGCGAGAAGAGTATGGATCAATGAAGAAGAGAAGACCTTTACAACGAAGGAGTTTGATCTTCTCACATTTCTTGCCAGTCATCCGAACCATGTTTATACGAAGGAAGAATTGTTCCGGGAGATATGGGATATGGAATCGATCGGAGATATCGCGACGGTAACAGTGCATATCAAAAAGATTCGTGAAAAGGTAGAGATGGACACATCAAATCCTCAGTATATTGAGACGATCTGGGGCGTAGGATACCGATTTAAAGTGTAGAGCAGGTAGATAAGATGATTACAAGTACGTCTAATATAAAGGTAAAACGTTTGGTCAGCCTTAAAAAGAAAAAGAAACTCAGGGACAGCGAAAAGGTGTTTTTGATCGAAGGTCCGCGTATGTTCCGGGAGGTGCCAAAGAGCAGTCTTTTGGAAATATATGCGACGAGGTCATTCATGGAAAAAGAAGAAGAATCAGTTAAGGAAAAAGCAGCAAGTTCCGGTATTATGCCGGAGTTTCTTTCTGATGCGGTATTCGAGTATGTGTCAGATACGAAGACGCCCCAGGGAATTTTATGTGTGGTACGGCAGACAGAAAAAAGCCTTGGAGAAGTGACTGGAGGAGATAATCCTTTGCTTTTAGTGCTTGACAATATTCAGGATCCCGGCAATCTTGGCACAATCTTAAGGACAGCAGAAGGAGCAGGGATTACAGGAATTATTATGAGTGGGGATTGTGCGGACGTTTACAATCCGAAGACGATACGTTCTACGATGGGATCTATATACCGGATGCCGTTTGTGTATGTGAAGGAATTGACGGAGATAATCCGTCGGCTTCAGCAGGAAGACTTCTGTTTTTTTGCGGCGCATCTTGAAGGAAGCAGTTCTTACGATGAGGTCTGCTATCGGGGGAAAAGTGCATTTCTTATAGGAAATGAGGGAAATGGGTTGAAAAAAGAAGTCGCTGAATGCGCAGACCAATATATTAAGATTCCCATGTGCGGGCAGGTGGAGTCGCTGAATGCGGCTGTGGCGGCTTCGGTGCTAATGTTTGAGGCGGCAAGACAGAGAAGGTTATTACATTCTTGTTAATTCTTGTTACAATAATGCGTGACGATTGCTTTATAAGAAAAAGTATAGTAAAATTATAAAGGAGGAATACTATGGCATAAGAAAAGAGGGAAGAATATGCAGACAGTATATTGGCTGGTAATATTCGTAGTATTGCTGATCATTGAGATTGTGACGATGGGGCTTACGACAATCTGGTTCGCAGGAGGTGCACTGGCAGCTTTTTTTGTGGGAGTGATAGGTTTCGGAGTTACGATTCAGGCAGTTGTATTCTTAGCAGTATCAATCGTACTTCTTGTGATGACGAGGCCGATAGCGGTGAAATATTTTAATCAGGAACGGCAAAAGACGAATGCGGAGAGCTTGATTGGTCACACGGCGCTGGTGATAGAGGATATCAACACGCTCAAATCTACAGGAAGGGTTGAGATCAACGGACAGGAATGGTCGGCAAAGACAGATGAACCGGATGGAGAGATCGGGAAGGATACGGTTGTAGTAGTGGAAGGAATACAAGGTGTCAAGCTGATCGTCAGGGAAAAGGAGGACTAGATATGAGTGGCGTTGTAAGTATGGTTTTAGGATTATTTTGGATTATAGTAGTGATCGTGCTGCTTGTGATTCTGACATCCTGTATCAGGATCGTAAAGCAGGCACAGGCATTGGTTATAGAAAGACTGGGCGCTTACCAGACGACATGGGGCACAGGACTTCATTTTAAAATGCCGGTTATTGACCGGGTTGCAAGAAAGGTCGATCTGAAAGAACAGGTCGTAGATTTTGCTCCGCAGCCGGTTATTACAAAAGATAATGTAACGATGAGGATAGATACGGTAGTGTTTTATCAGATAACAGATCCGAAGATGTTCTGCTATGGTGTGGCCAACCCTATTATGGCAATCGAGAATCTAACAGCGACAACGTTGCGTAATATTATCGGAGATCTGGAATTAGATCAGACATTGACATCTAGAGAAACGATCAATACAAAGATGAGAGCGTCTCTGGATGTGGCGACAGATCCGTGGGGAATTAAGGTTAATCGTGTAGAGCTTAAGAACATCATCCCGCCGGCAGCAATTCAGGATGCGATGGAGAAGCAGATGAAGGCAGAGCGTGAGAGACGTGAGGCAATCTTGCGGGCAGAGGGTGAGAAGAAGTCTACGATACTTGTGGCAGAGGGTAACAAAGAGTCCGCAATCCTTGACGCTGAAGCAGAGAAACAGGCAGCAATCTTACGAGCAGAAGCACAGAAGGAAGCTATGATTCGTCAGGCGGAAGGTGAAGCGGAAGCGATTCTTAAAGTGCAGCAGGCTAATGCAGACGGTATCCGGTTCCTTAAGGAGGCGGGAGCTGACGAGGCAGTACTTACAATGAAGAGTCTGGAAGCATTTGAGAAGGCGGCAGACGGGAAAGCAACGAAGATTATCATCCCATCAGAGATTCAGAGTATTGCGGGGCTTGTAAAATCAGTTGTGGAAGTGGGAGAAAAAGAGCAATAAAACAGCATTATTAAAATAGGATTATGTTTTTACAGACACCATTACTGCGTGTGAAACGGGGTAATGGTGTTGCGTTGCGTGTAAGGGTGAGAGGATCAAAGTACCTTGCCGGTATATAAAGGAGGGCGGGGGTTATGAAAAATGAGATATTGCGGTTGTTGAAGACAAGTGATACATATATTTCGGGACAGCAGTTGTGCGGTTATTTTAAAGTATCAAGAACTTCTGTATGGAAGGTAATGGAGCAGCTAAAAAAGGAAGGATACGAAATAGAGGCAGTCAGGAACCGCGGTTACCGTCTTGTCAGTTCTCCAGATGTGATATCGGAAGCTGAGATAAAAAGTCTTCTTGGAACAGAGTGGGCGGGGAGGAAGGTTGTGTATTATGATGAGACGGATTCGACTAATAACCGGGCGAAGGATTCCGGTGAAAAAAATGGCGCTCACGGGACACTTTTTATTGCGGATAAGCAGAATGCAGGGAAGGGAAGAAGAGGACGAGCGTGGGAATCACCTTCAGGAAAGAGCATTTATATGACGATTCTGCTGCGTCCTCAAATTACACCTGATAAAGCGCCAATGCTGACTTTGATAATGGGACTTAGCGTAGCAGAAGGAATCCGCAAGGTGTCAGGTGCTGAGACAGAGATTAAATGGCCGAATGACATTGTGATGAATAAAAAGAAGGTATGCGGGATATTAACTGAGATGGCGACAGAGATGGAATATGTCAATTATGTTGTGATCGGTGTAGGTATCAATGTGAATCAGGAGTATTTTTCAGAGGGAATAAAGGAGATAGCAACATCACTTTATGAGGAGACGGGTACCGTTTATCAACGTTCTGAATTGATCGCGGCAGTTTTGGAACGGTTTGAGAAGAACTACGAAATGTTTTTGGAGACAGGGGATTTATCCGCTGTCAGAAAAGCTTATGATTCGATACTGGTAAACCGCGGACAAGAGGTTAAAGTGCTGGAGCCGGGAAATGAATATAGAGCTGTAGCAGAGGGAATTAATAAAAACGGAGAACTTATCGTTAGGCTGTCAGATGGACGGCAAAAGAATATTTTTGCCGGAGAAGTATCGGTTCGCGGTATATATGGATATGTGTAGCCATGTATGGGAGGAAATATGTACGAAGAAAAGATTGTTTTATGCGGTGCAAATTCTTATGAAGAAAAATATTATCTGAATCCGGATTTTGAGGCACTCCCGGACGGTATCAAAGATGAACTGAAGATCATGTGCGTACTGTATGTCAACGATGTGGGAGGTATATTGACGCTTGCATATGACGAGGACGGAACATTGCAATTTGAAGTTACGTCTGAGGAATTCGATCCAATGTTTGACGAAATTGGAAGCCATCTCAAGATCAAGCAGATTCAGAGAGATAAGGAAGAGTTACTGCAGGCTTTGCAGATGTATTATAAAGTGTTTTTTCTGGGAGGAGATCTATGTTATTAGTCATTGATGTAGGGAATACGAATATTACTCTGGGAGTATTCAAAAGGGAGGAATTACTTGGGACATTCCGCATGACGACAAAATTACCAAGGACTTCTGATGAATATGGAATTATGCTAAAAGAACTGGTGGAACGGCAGGGAATCTTAAGTAAAGATATCCATGCAGTCATTATAGCATCTGTTGTGCCGGATATCATGCATTCTCTTGGAAGCGCCATGATAAAGTATTTTGGGATTAAACCGATTATTGTATCTGCTGGGATTAAGACTGGAATCCGTATTATGACTGAAAATCCGAAGCAGGTGGGGGCAGACCGTATTGTAGATGCGGTCGCGGCATATACACTATACGGCGGTCCGGTAATTGTGATTGATTTCGGGACCGCGACTACTTATGATATCGTAGGACCGGAAGCATCATTTGAGGGGGCGGTTATCGCACCGGGAATCCGTACATCTGCGCAGGCGATGTGGGGGCAGGCGGCTATGCTTCCTGCTATTGAGATTAAAAAGCCGGATACGATCCTTGCGAAGGAAACGGTGTCAAGTATGCAGGCGGGAATTGTATTCGGGCAGATCGGACAAGTGGAGTATATAGTAGACAGGATTCGCAGGGAGTCCGGATATACAGATGCAAAAGTTGTGGCAAGCGGAGGACTTGGGAATATCATTGCAAGAGAGACAGAGGTTATTGATGTCTACGATCCCCAGCTTACGTTAAAGGGACTGCGGATCATTTATGAAAAAAACAAGCGTTGAAATGGTGTTTAGATGAATATCGGAAATGTGAAACTTGATAATTCATATATACTTGCGCCTATGGCGGGCGTTACAGACCTTCCGTTCCGTCTGCTCTGCAAGGAGCAGGGAGCGGGACTTCTTTGTATGGAGATGATCAGTGCAAAAGCACTTCAATATAAGAATAAGAACACAAAGACGCTGCTTAGCATTCATCCGGACGAATATCCGGTGTCTTTGCAGCTATTTGGCTCAGATGCAGAGATTATGAGCCGGATGGCGCAGGAGATAGAAGAGCTGCCCTTTCAGATATTAGATATTAATATGGGTTGTCCTGTTCCGAAGGTAGTAAAAAACGGGGAAGGCTCTGCTCTTATGAATCAGCCAAAGCTAGTTTATGAAATTGTATCGAAGATTGTAAAGGCAATCAATAAGCCAGTCACAGTAAAAATACGCAAAGGATTTGATGAAAATCACGTGAACGCGGTAGAGATTGCGAAGATCATAGAAGAGGCAGGAGCAGCGGCGGTTGCCATACACGGAAGAACGAGGGAGCAGTATTATTCTGGAAAGGCGGACTGGGATATTATCCGGCAGGTAAAGGAAGCGGTATCTATTCCGGTAATTGGAAACGGGGATGTGGTTTCCGCAGAAAGCGCCCTTGCTCTCCGCACACAGACTGGGTGTGACGGGGTAATGATCGGAAGGGGCGCACAGGGGAATCCGTGGATATTTTCAGACCTTATCCAATATGAAAGAACAGGAAGTATTCCGCCGAGACCAGACCATGCGGCGATACGGAATATGATGCTCCGGCACGCGAGAATGCAGATTGAATTCAAGGGAGACTATCTCGGCATCCGGGAGATGAGAAAGCATGTGGCGTGGTACACAAAAGGACTGAAAGGGTCTGCGAAGCTCAGAGATGATATCAATAAAGTAGAGTCTTATGAAGAGTTGGAAAAGCTGTTGTATGAAAGGGTATCTTTGCCCGGATATCCTGTATAATACATGCTCCCTGCAAGGCGGCGGCCTATCATTCCAGAAAGTATAATAAAAAATTACCGTACTGCATATACTGAATCAATGCCGGACAAAAGTACAAAAACCTTTTGTGTTGGAATGTATGATTTCTGTTCGGAAAATGTTGACATTGCAAAGGGCATTATGTATAATATTTGAATTGTGAAAATATCTTTATTTACATAAGTGTTCGTTACTTTTACAGTAACAAATATTTTGCAGAATTTGCTTGTATGCATCACATGAACCGTGTGATAACGAAGAAAGAAAAGGAGCCAGACGAAATGGAAGCAAAGAAAAGATTACTTACGTATGCGGGCCTGAAGGCACTGGAGGAAGAACTTGAGAACTTGAAGGTGGTAAAGCGCAGAGAGATTGCTCAGAAGATTAAAGAGGCAAGAGAACAGGGGGATCTGTCAGAGAATGCGGAGTATGACGCAGCAAAGGATGAGCAGAGAGATATCGAGGCTCGTATCGAGGAATTAGAGGGTATTCTTAAGAATGCAGAAGTTGTCGTTGAAGATGAAGTTGATTATGACAAGATCAACGTGGGATGTACAGTAAAGGTATTTGATATTACATTTGATGAAGAGATGGAATTTAAGATTGTCGGTTCTACAGAGGCGAACAGCCTGATAGGAAAGATTTCTAACGAGTCGCCGGTTGGACAGGCTCTGATGGGGAAGATGGTAAACGACGTCGTAGAGGTGGAAACACAGGCCGGAACGATGGAGTATAAGGTTTTGGCAATTGACCGTACAGTTTAGTATCTGTCCAGATAAAACTGTACAGTTGTTTTGAAAAAAATATGACAGCTTTTGGATATGCGGTTAAGAGAACCCCTCATCATAGGAGGGGTTTCATTTGACTTTGACGAGAGATCAGAAAGGAGACAAAACGTGGGAGAACAGAAGAATAATCAGCAAAATAATCAGCAGAACAATGCAAAAGAGCAGGATGTTAATCAGCTCAGAAAGGTGCGTCGGGAAAAGCTTGCTAATCTGCAGGTAGATGGCAAGAATCCGTTTATTATCACAAAGTATGATGCAACACATCATGCGGCGGATATCAAGGATGATTATGATACGCTTGAGGGAAAGCATGTAACTTTAGCCGGACGTATCATGCAGAAGCGTGTGATGGGAAAAGCTTCTTTCTGTAATATTCTTGATCAGAGCGGGAATATTCAGTGCTATGTGGCAAGAGATAGTATCGGTGAAGAAGAATATAAGGATTTTAAGAAGATGGATATCGGTGATATTGTAGGTCTTGAGGGTGAAGTATTTAAGACAAAGACAGGTGAAATATCTATCCATGCGTCTGCTGTGAAGCTTCTTTCAAAGAGTCTCCAGATCCTTCCGGAGAAATATCACGGACTGACAAATACAGACATGCGTTATCGTCAAAGGTATGTAGATCTGATCATGAACATGGAGTCAAGGGATACATTTATCAAGCGATCAAAGATTATCAGCGCCATCAGACGTTATCTGGACGGACAGGGCTTTTTGGAGGTAGAAACCCCTATGCTTGTAAGTAATGCCGGCGGGGCGTCGGCAAGGCCGTTTGAGACACATTTTAACGCACTGGATGAGGACTTTAAGCTCCGTATTTCACTGGAACTTTACCTGAAACGCCTGATTGTGGGCGGTCTTGAGAGAGTGTACGAGATTGGCCGCGTGTTTCGTAATGAGGGACTTGATACAAGGCACAATCCGGAATTTACGCTGATGGAGTTGTATCAGGCATATACCGATTACAACGGCATGATGGATCTTACAGAGAATTTGTATCGTCATGTGGCGCAGGAGGTTCTCGGAACAACTACTATCGTTTACAACGGCATAGAGATGGATCTGGGCAAACCCTTTGAGCGCATTACGATGGTTGATGCGGTGAAAAAATATGCAGGTGTTGATTGGAATGAAGTAGAGACGTTAGAGCAGGCAAGAGAGCTTGCCGACAAGTGTCATGTAGAATATGAACACAGACACAAAAAGGGAGATATCTTAAGCCTGTTCTTTGAGGAATTTGCAGAGGAGCACCTGATCCAGCCAACCTTTGTCATGGATCATCCGATTGAGATATCTCCGCTTACAAAGAAAAAACCGGATGATCCGGATTATGTAGAGAGATTTGAATTCTTTATGAATGGATGGGAGATGGCAAATGCTTATTCAGAGCTGAATGACCCGATCGACCAGAGAGAACGGTTTAAGGCACAGGAAGAGCTGCTTGCGCAGGGAGATGAAGAAGCAAATACGACGGATGAAGATTTCCTGAACGCTTTAGAGATTGGTATGCCGCCAACCGGAGGAATTGGATTCGGGATTGACAGGATGTGTATGCTGATGACAGATTCAGCGGCGATACGTGACGTTTTGCTGTTCCCGACGATGAAGACGCTTGGCAAAGAAAACCAGTAAAATCGAGGGTTTGCGGACTTAAAGACAGTATGGTACGACAAGAGTACGACAAAATAAACTCTCTTAACGGGTTAAAATAAATGATTTTAAATTAAACTCGTGTCAGTTCAAGTTAATATTTTGTACGATAAGGACATTTTTCTAAAAGAAAATTTTAGGGAAGTGTCCTTTTGTTATGGTCATAAAAATTAAGATTTGGAGGACAGGAACATGAGTAAGAAAGAATTAAATGAAGGCAAAAGAGAGAATATTATTTTTATCAGTGACGCACATGAGAGATTTTATTATGAAAAATTAAAAGAAGCCAGAAATCAGGATGTTTACCATAAAGCGCTTTGTTATTGTCTCGGTATTAGTGATGATGCCAGAAGAAATATCAACAGCATTTACGATTTTAAGACAGGCTGTGTAAAGACGGAGTGTCTGCATGAGGGATGGCAGACCAGCGGAAGTGCAAGGGTGGTCAGGATGGCATTTAATTTGTATTGTAATGGCACGCCAAGTGTTCTGGATTATGAGGATGCGGAAGAATGTATTCAGGAATGTAAGGAGTATACAGTGGAAGAATTATTTTGCTGTTCTTATGCACCGTATTTTTGGCAGGCAATACAGATTCGCTACCCAGAATATGCAGTATATAATCATAAGCTGCACTCTATGTTTGGAGCAAGGGATTAAACCATAGTAGGGATGGAGATATTTTGTTTCATAATATTCAGAAAAATGTTACAGACAGCATGTCTGATCGAGTGTTTGATAAAGTACTGGAAAGTCCAGAGAGGGGGTCTAAGCATTGAAGCAGGAAGTAGAGTTTGAGTATTTTCATGGATATGAAGCAGAGCAGTTTGCATTTTACCGGATTCCAAAACTGTTATTTACAGATAATTACTTCCGGGGCTTGTCTAGTGATGCAAAAATCCTGTATGGATTAATGCTTGACCGGATGGCATTGTCTGTAAAAAATCGGTGGATTGACAAGGATGACCGGGTATATATTATCTTTACGCTGGAGCAAGTTATGGAGTATTTAAACTGCGGCAAAGACAAGGGTGTGAAGATCCTTGCTGAATTAGATTCTGACAAAGGGATTGGCCTGATAGAACGTGTAAAGAGGGGACTTGGGAAACCTGCGATTATCTATGTCAAAAGTTTTCTGATCAAGAGAGACCCGGAGAGTGGGAGCGATGCAGAAACACCGCCAAGTGCAGCTGACGTCATACGAAGTCCTGAGTATGGAAACGCCGAACCCCAGACTTCCGAAAAACCGAAGTCTGGGGTTCTGGGAATCCGAGGTCAGGACTTCTGGGAATCCGACCTAATTAATACTGATTATAGTTATACTGATTATAGTGAGACTAATCTTATCGATCTATCTAATAATCCGCCAGCTATAAAGCAGGAAAACGCATCAGACGATGTATCGGAAGGTGTGTCTGGGAAGGTGGATAGGATAGATGTCATTGAAGCTTATACAGGTATTATCAAAAACAACATTGAATATGATTCGTTGGTGGCGGGCTGTTGTCTGGGAGATAAGGAGTATATTGACGAAATGGTGGAACTGCTGGCAGAAATAGTTGGCATAGAGCGTGATACAATTAACATTACAGGGGCAGAATATCCATACCAGTTTGTCAAGGGCAAGCTGCTGAAGATTGGATACAGCCATATCCAGTATGTATTGGAATGTCTGAACAGAAATACAACAAAAATACATAACATCAAAGCATATCTGCTGACATGCCTGTTTAATGCCCCTTCAACAATCAGCAGTTATTATCGGGCAGAGGTAAATCATGATATGTATGGTGTACCATAAAGGTAAAAACAAGCGGTGGAATAAGACATATATGACAGAATATGATGTGCAGGAGAAAATGAAAATTAAAACTGAATAGACAGGGGGATTGTGTTGTGGGGAATCGAGCCATGTCCCAAGAGCTGATTATTTTGGGCAATCACATTCGTGACTGCAGGAAGGAAAAGCATTTATCACAAGAAACACTTGCGGAGAAGGCGGAGATTAGTCCCAACACGGTCAGCCGGATTGAATGCGGACAGATGGCGATGTCTGTGGAGATTTTTATGCGTATTGTGAGGATACTGGGTATGGATGCAAGTGAACTTTTAGGGGTTCAGAGTAGGGGCTCAGGTGAAGACCGGGAATTGCAGGCTGTCATCTACCAGATACAGCATTTGCGAAAAAATGAGCGGAAAATCGTGCTGAGTTCTATGGAAGCCATGGTAAACAGTATACGGAAGTATCGGAGTTAATTTGACCGCAAAGGTGAAAATAAAGAATTATTGACAGAGAGAGGTATCATAGATGAAAGTGGAATATTATCGTAATGGGGATTATCTGTTCCCAAATCTTGTTTTGAACGAGGATAATGTAACAATTGGGAAATATGGGATGTTGCGAAGGACATTTTTAAAGGAGCATAAAAAAGGCTGGTATCAGAGTATGTTGCTGATGGGGAAACTGGATCGGCATTTGCTGGAGGTTGAAAAGATAGCGAATGAAAGGTTGGATACCTTGATGAAGGGATTGCTGCAGAACCATCCGGCACCGGATAAGGAAGCAGATCAGTTTGCATGGGTGGCACATATGAATGGATTGATGGCAATGGCAGAGGAAAATGTTCTGCAGGAGATTGTGTATAGTGATAGTGCTCGAATGTCATAAATGACGGAATAAATGAGAGGCTGTGGACAGATAGCAATAAATTGATAAGGTAATTTCGGTAAGGCATCGGATAAAACTGATGCCTTATTGTTTGCTGATTATTTTATGATAAGCTTAGCGTATTTCTGTTAATGATAAAACTAAATTTGTCGGATTTTTTAGATTGATATGAATATAAGCAGAAAAGGAAAGAAAATTGTGGTATAATTCAAATATAGAGATTGTATGCAAAAATAAAGATATTAGAAAAGTGATAAATACCTATACATGAAAAGAGTATTAGGAAAGGCAGGTCTAATATGTGGACAGATAATGCGTCAAAAATTGATATGTTGTTTTATAAACCATATGCTGAGATAGTATCTGAAATCGCGATAGAAACGGATATAGCCCCACTGACTATAGGAATATTAGGATTATGGGGGGCAGGTAAATCAACGTTACTCAATTTGGTTGAACAGCGATATGAAGGACAAGAGGGAATTATTTGTGTAACGATTAATGCATGGATGTTTGAAAGTTATGAAGATGCAAAGTCTGCAATTATGGAAGCCCTTTTAAGGGAACTGGAAGAAAGAATGCCTATAGAAGAAACAAAAAAGAAATTTAGGAGTTTACTTAAAAGAATTGACTATTTTAAATTGGGGACAAAAGCCGTATCATCCGCAGTACCTATGGTAGCAAGCATTGCTTCGGGTACACCATTGCCTTTACTTTTAAATGTTCCGCAAAATGCTAAAGAGATAGGGTGTGTGATAAAAAATATTTCGGATTCAGTTCAGAATATTAAGGATGAGTACATTAAGGATGATAGTACTACTGCAGATAGCGTGGTAAACAATATAAGGAAATTTAAAGATGAATTTCAAGAGGCAATAAATATAGATAAAATAAAAAGAGTTGTTGTACTAATTGATGATTTGGATAGGTGTCAACCAGAACGAATTATTGAAACGTTAGAAGCGATTAAATTATTTCTATCTGTGAATAAAACTACTTTTATTATTGCCGCAGATGAAAATGTAATACAGTATGCTATAAAGAAAAAATATCCCAAAGTGGATAATTTTGATGTTGAATTAGATAAAGAGTATATTGAAAAAATGATACAGCTTCCAGTGCAGATACCAGAATTGTCTTCAAAAGATGTTCAAAACTATTTATTGCTACTAGTAATGCAGAAATATATGAAACCAGATATTTTTGAGACACTGATAGAAAAAATAGAAGAAAAGAAATTGATGATAGGGGAAAGTACAATTGATTATGAGAAAATAAAGGAGATTATAAATAGTAAATCTGATATTTATAGAGATGGAATGCAAAATGAATGCGATGATGTTGCAAAAGTAATTCTTCAGATTCGTTCCATTGTTGCCCATACTCTTAAAGGAAATCCGCGGCAGGCAAAGAGGTTTCTTAATACATTTATTACAAAAAGGCGGTTGGCAAAGCTGTATTATGGTGATGAGCTTGAAATGGGAATTATGGCTAAATTACTCGCTTTGCATAAATTGAATCCTGATTTATTTGATAAATTGAATGAGTGGAATACAAATTATGATACGGAAAATGAACAGTTCAAACGTATGAGACAGAGCTTGGATGATGACAATCCAGATTCAGAATTTGCAAAGTGGAATAAGCCACGAATTAAAGCATGGGTAAAATGTCCACCTGTTGAATTGGAAAAGAAGAATTTGAATAAGTATTTTTATTTAACGAGAGAAATATTGAAAAAACAAGATGATATAGAGTCTGATTTAAGTGAGGAAAGCAGGAGAATTTTGGAAAGAATAGGTCGGTTTAATCCTGGTTTGGCAGATGGGATAATGAGGGATATGAAAGAATTGTGCACGACCGATTTAGAAGATGTGATGAAAGTGCTTATTAAAAAGATAGAGATTGGAGATATTGAATCAAATGTTTATAGCCTGTTATTTGTTAATTTCTTTGACTACCGTGGTGAAATAGTCGAGGCGATAAAAAAGGCAGGTAGGCAGGTAGAAGCAGGGGATCTGCCATCGTTTAAGGCTATGTATTCCAGTGATACAGATGTGATGGAGAAATTATTTGATGAACTTGTAAAAGCGAAGCGCATGAAAAATGTAATTAAAGATAAAATTGTAAAAATAGGAGAATAAAATGGGAACATCAAAAGGATATATTGCGCCGACAACTCCGTATTGGTCACAAGCGAAACGGTCAGTGACCTCTTATATTAATAATGGAGATGGAGAGTCTAGGGCTAAAGCAGCAAGTAAATATGCATCAGCAATGCATCACGATTTAGACGCTTCACAACAATTTACAAAAGCAGCAGGTAGTATTTTGTCATTTGCTCAGGCAGTATCGCATGGTGGTATAAATAATGCATTGCAGGAGTTCAATCGAAATGATTTGATAGGAAAATCATCGGATGAAATATATAATGAACTTATTCAAGAATTTACAAATTATGGGAATACAACAGAAGATTATTTGTCTGCAGAAGCGATTAGGGCAGCTTTAAAAAGGTTGGATGTAACCGACATGGAAGATTTAAAGGATATTGCATCAGATGTTTTATTGAAAGAAATGCTGATTGAATAT
>ERZ778504.995-NODE-995-length-23602-cov-34.990190_pt1 | contig 23602 bp, 20 predicted proteins | sample MGYA00510046_ERZ778504 | MGnify/ENA primary metagenome ERZ778504 (study PRJEB29527, sample SAMN07138964) | mouse gut metagenome | material: feces | host: mouse | place: China:Nanjing | collected 2016-01-25 ...
CGATTTAAATTGGACAATAGCCGTTAAGTTTATTTAAGATGCGTCTGCCCTGGGAGAAAAAAGTAGCTCTACATTGGGCAAATATGGTTTTTGTCGGGTGTGGAGCTACGATGTGAGGATTATTCCGCCGGGGTGTAGAGGCGTTTCAGGCGATCAAGGGAGTGGGCGTGGCGGAGGGAGTCGCGGTAGGCGATGTCTTGTTGCCAACGGCCGGTTTGCCAGTCGCGGTATTGCTTTGGGAAGTTCTCGCGGTAGAATTGTCCGAAGGCGATGGCTTCGGCGTTGTCCTCATACCAGCGGTCGAGTTGCCCGATACGGTTCTCATAATCACGTCTTGTGTCGGATGCCGAGCGCGACACAAGTATGCTGCCCATTATGCAGATGCCGACAACCAAGCCTACAATTCCGAATGTGGGAAGGTGTAACCGGAACACGTCGCTCCAACTCTTGAAGTTGTCATCAAGACGCTTGCGGTCATCTTCGGAAAGGGTTGCATCAATGGAGGTCGGGATAGAGTCGAGTTGCCGTTCCAATCGGTCATGAAAGATGGCGCGGATAGTCGCCTCGTCGCGTAGCATCATTCGGATTTCACAGGCGTGACCAAAGTCTTTCATCGTTCCGTCATCGTCAAGCAGTGCCTCAAACACCGCTCCGGCAAGTTCCTCGCTCGATTTGGCAGAAGCCTCAAAGCAGCGTGTGGCATCCTCGATGCGTGAGACGAGTTCTGCGAGATTGGCAATATCTTTCTTATCAGGCGTTTCCGGCAGGTTTGCCGAAGATGGTACATTGTCAAATGGGTTGCTCATTATCGTTATTGTTTGTGAGTGATTGTTTTGCGTTAGAGAGTTCGGTCGCTATGTATTTCAGCGCGTCAATCGCCCATTGGTCGCATTGCTTCTGAGTGTTGACGTGGCGTGCTATCTGGTTGAGATTGTTCTTCATGCCGATGAGGTCGCGGAGCCACTGGCGCGTTTCAGGTGAACGATCAGGAATCTTGCGCCGCATAACAATCAGTCGGCAAAGGTGGCTCAATTTTACACCCCGCTCATTCGCTTTCGCCTCCAGTGTCTCGCGCTCGGAGCGTGACAGTCGGAATGTTATGCGTTCCGATAGGTTCTCAACGGGATTGCGCTTGTTTCGTTGCAAGGCAGATGGTTGTTTCTTCATATTCTGAATTTTAGAGTTTTATAATTTGTAGCCGTTCCGGCGTTTCCATTCATCGTCAAGGTCATCGGAACTATGACTGTCACGAATCTCATGTTCGGCATTACGGGAACTACCGGATGGGGCATCTTTTATTCTCGAATTATGCTTTGACTTTGAGGGAGAATAAGTTGGCCGAGATTGCTTTGAGGGAGAAGGGGCCAAAACAGTAGCAGGGAGAATACTCATGTCAATGCCGAGATCTTTCTGCAAACTGTATTGACGTTCTTTGCCGTCGGAGTCAACCATTCTGACGCATAGCCCTTTCTTCGGGTCATGGAACAGTGTCAACCCCTCGGACGCCAATGTTCCGATAAAATCCGGAGAGTCGCGCGCGGCCTTTTCGATGATATACTTCAACCGGGCTTTGCGTTTTTTGGCTTCCTCTACGGCTCTTTTGCGGCGCATACGTTCATCAATCTGAGATTGAGAATCAGATGGCTTGTGCTGACGGCGTGTACGTTCTTTCCTCCTCCGACCCACAGCTTCCAGATGAGCCTTTTCCCGCTCGGCTGCTTTCTTTGGTGCTTCAAGTCCATATTTCATTGCAATACAGGCGGCTGCACGGTTGGCGTTCTTGTTGATGAAATTATCACGAAAACGCTTGCCGTTGACATCGGTAGTTCGGATTACGATGTGATAATGCTCGTTATCCGTATTGTCATGCCTGGCAACGATATACGGACACGCCGAAACATCATTGCCACGTGCCGAAAGCTCATCAAGAAAGTCACCGATAATAGTTCTCACCTTATCGCGTCCGTTATCAGGCATAGAGCGGAGCAGGGCTGTTTCTTCCGGTGTGAACGAGATGATAATCGTATAGCATTGTGTCCTGTAATTATTCGCGGTGGCGATCCAATCAGCGGCCTGTTCAGCCAGAGCCGCCGACAAGTCGGTGAAGTTAGCCAATAAAATTGTGCCGTCCTTCCCATGATTTTGCGCATAGCTCAGGCTATGGGAAATGTCGGACGATTTTCCTACAACGGCATTCATTTTATGGCTGAGTTAGCACGGCTCGAAACCGCAGGTTTCACAAATCGTCTGTCATACAAATCGGGTCGAGGGGTTTCCCATTGCAAGGGTGTTTTTTCGGGCCGGAGCGAAAGCGGAGTGTCTGACAAAAACACATCTTGCAGAGCCACGCGAATCCAAAAGAAATTCGAGCTTCTCATAACTTCAAGCCTCCATCCGTGCGGTCGATTACCGCGCTCTTTTTCTCACCGAGCGTCGGGGTATGTGTAACCTTTGGCTTCGGTTCGGGTTGTCGGACAATCCGCTCATCGGCTTTTACGGATTGAACGTGCTGCGTCTCCCTCCATTTTCGATAACTTTCCGGCACTTTCGGAGCGTATCTTCCAAGCAAGGAACCATAGCCACGATACAGGTCTGAACGATTGATGGCGGTGCCCTTGATTGCATCATTTATTGCGGTGAACAGACGCGCTCCGTCTTCCGTTGCAGACATAAAGCAGCGTACTTCAAGACAGTCGGGATTAGCTTTCAGATACTCGCAAGCCTCGCGGATGCCTTTTCTGCCGTTGAGAATGATATGGTAGCGACGAGCCATCACGGGATATACACCGTTACGTTCGACAGACTCCATAAGAGCCATGAAGTCGAGCGGATTCTCATACACCATGCACACCTGGTCTTTCCGCCGTTCGCCAAATACAGTCATTCCCGGCTCTCCGATTTGTCGGAATGATTTGCCGTTGAATGCGATGAAGTTGTCCGAGTCTTCCCCGCAGCGGAATGCAATGACACGCTCCGAACCTTTGCCTTTGGCTTTCGGTAACGAACCTTCAAGGGAGAAGTGCCGAACAGTATTCATAGATAGCCCGATGCGGGTTATCATACATCCGATAGCGGTATCTTTTGGATGGCAGGTATCTGTAAAATCCCAAACAGGGCGGCTGATAGGAGAGTATGGAAATTGCGATGGCAAATTCTCCCGCTCCGAATATAGTTTTTCAACCATTTGCATTGCTCTCGAGAAGTCATCGCCGTCTGCAATATCATACTTTCGTGCCAAATCGGAGGCAGAACCGAAAGAGTCCGGATTCTTGATTGCCCATTCATTACGGGCGGTGTTCACAGTCAGCTTGCCACCGTCAGGCAATAGATAATGCCGGAGAGAGCGGCGTTGCGATTGGCAAACTAGGCCGATAGCCATGCAGACATCATCAACAGGAATTATGGAGTCAAACTCCATCGCAGAGATAGATTTATTCATATTCTTGTAAAAATTGAGATTTATAACAGCTTGTCCCGAATGTCCCAATGACCCACGAAAATTTCCAAAAGCCACAGAATATTTTGATGCACAACCATAGTATTCTATTTCCCTTTTGTAAAGTTGATTGGAGTTAAGGGGGACATTTGGGTCGGTTGGGTCAGAATGGGGCGTCTTCATTTTGGCTGAAATTGAGTATCGAGGGATTGACAGGTATATTGCACCGTACCCAGGGGCGTTTAACTCGTCCGTCAGCACCGCAATAGTCCGGGTGCATGCCCGGCAGTTTCTCCTTTTCCGAACGTTCCCATCCTGAGATATGCTCCATCAGTGAATTTATGTATTGCGATGAGTAGCGGTAGGATGTCCGTATGGTGTCGTTTGGCAATTCCCGCTTGATCATTTTCGGCGAGACTATTAAAAGCGGTTCGGTTCCAATCTGCTTATATTGGTCATCAAGATACGATGAAGAATCCACCGCCCATTGTTGCCACTGCAAACGGCGTGACAGGGGCCAACCCGCGTATGCTGTCGGCACAGGACGATTTAGAAATGCCTCAATCTCCTCAAGCAGTTCATCGCCTGCGGCAGTGGTATATTCAGCCTGTCGTTGATTTGCGGCGTCCTCCAATTCTGACGAGAGATACAGCGGTTCATTGAGCGTGTAATAATGACGGGCCTCGGCCCACAGTTGCGATACCTCGGATTTCAACGCATCAATCCAATCCATAACTTCACCATTTCCTTTTATTGGGATTATCCACCAACGGCGGTTGCCATTGCAGCTTTGCAGGAACTCCGTCTCGTTGGTTGTGGCTGCGAATACATTGCTCCGGGGTATAGACTCGCTCTTCCGTGCGTATGCCGGACGCACGTCATCGCGCACACGGCTGAGAAATGCTTTGGCTGCCTCGGCGTCATGCGCACGCTTCATGCCGTTGAGTTCGGAGATTTCCACAATCCATGCTCCGGTTATATCCTCAATTTTCGTTTTGTCATCATGCGCGAATGAGAATGAATCGGAGAACCATTCACCGGCAATGATGCTGAGAAATGTACTCTTGCCGACACCCTGTGGCCCGGTGAATGTAAGGATATGGTCGAATTTGCAACCGGGAGCAAATGCACGCGCCACGGCTCCAATCATCCATTTACGAGTCTGTGCGCGAGTCAACGGAGTGTCCTCGGCACCGAGGTAGCGTATAACCACAGTGTCGATGCGCTCAACATAATCCCAGCTATCAGACATGATGAAATTCTGTACTGGATTGAAACCTCGCTCCTTCGAGGTCGTTTTCAGCATTTCAAGAATACGCGGTTGTGACAGTTGCAACCCGTATTGATTTTCAAAATACAGGCAGATTTTACCGACTGATTCATCATCAATACGATTGTCGCGCTCGTTGCAGAAGTCAGGGCATTGCGTTATATCCCGTTTTGTAAAGCGGTCAAAATGGACTTTCGACAGTTTGGGGTCGTTAAGTAGAATCAGTTTGATGTTCTGCCCGGTTTTCTCAATCTGGTTGTTATCGTTCAGGGTCAACTTCAATTCCCAGTCATCACTATCATTTGTATCATGTGTCCCGATGCCATGTATCAGCTTCTTTCTTACGGCAATATCCTCACGGCAAAGTTTGAGCATCGCTTTGTAGGAGGGGAGACGCTTCATCGCAGTCCCATCCTTAATGCTTGCATCAAGTTCGCCAAAACGGTAATGCCTGACAATGTTGAACGCATTTCTCGGCACATCGCTGTCATTACACCATGCAACCTGCCTGTCGCTGTCAATGGCAACAGTCATTTTTGTTTCACCGGGCAATGCGTATGTCCCCGGCTCATTAAGCGGAGCAAGACTTCTGGCAAGGAACTTCTCAATAGCCTCTGCACAGGTGTAAGCACGGCAAAAGGCATCTTCCAGAGCATTTGCGCCGCTTCTCATAGCAACCTCCTTCCACGCGCGCTATTGCGCATACCTTTGGTCAGAGCCTCCACCTGTTCCTCGACGGTAGGCTGACCGGTGCGGCGGTTGTCGGTCAGCCATCGGCGAAGCTCCGAGGGGAGAAACAAAAGATTCCGTCCGGGTTTATAACACGGTATGCGTCCTTCCTGCACCAGCGCGTATATCCTCGATGGCGACAGATGAAGAAGTTTGGACGCTTCATCAACGCATATCATCTCCTCGTCCTTGACAGAGGCTTTGAGGGAGAAGATATGTTGCGATAGTTTATTGACTGTTTCGGTCAGGGCATCGACTTTCTCTTCAAGCCGAGCCATGTTCTGAGGCATAGCCTCAAATGTAGGTTCTTTAATCATTATGGCGGAAGCGATTGGTTTTGAATCGCACCGCAAAGGTCTCCGGAGATAAGGCGGTTATCAAGTTATTACGCTGATAACCTATGAATAACCGATAACCGAACTATGAAAGCACCGGCAAATTCTCCGTATCAGGGAAAACGTATGGAACAAGAGGCTTAGGCGGATTAATCAACGGCAACACCTTGAAATTCTCGACACGGAGTTTTGATGGGATATTACCAATATCATAACCGCTGAGGGTCATCGGAAAACTCTTTTTGAGAAACAGGGCTGTGGTCACGCCCAATTTCTTCTGAGTTCCTGATAGTAGTCTTTTACTTACATTCCAACCGAAATGAAGTAGATCGTCAGATTTCAGATGTCTGTTGATGCTTGTTTCGACAGCGATATAATTTTCATCACCAGTCAATTCCGTGATATTATTGAGCAGAATATCAATTTGTGCCGGAGTAAATATCTTTTGGAATGTCGCTTTGGTATAAGACGCAATTTCTGCCCACTGCTCCTCTTTCCTGCGTCTGTTTTCCTCCTCAGATTGTCGGATTAGTTCGGCATTATCCTGACTGATAGTCTCAGTAAGGGTTGAATCCACCTCAACAACTTTATTTGCTGGTATTATCCTCGGCCGATTCTTAATATATCCGTCAACAAGATATGCGATTAATCCAATAATGGATATAACGATAGTCATATTCATTATCAAACAGATAATCAATGAATCAGTAGTGTTTATAATATAATACCTGAGGCAGAAAATGGCGCAGATAAAAAGCGCGAGATTCGCCACGTTCCATAACCGTATATTATTATGAGTTGTGTTTCCTTTCATTTGTATAGAGTTTTTAGAGTGCAAAATTATTATGACCGGAGTGCTAAATAATAAATTCCGAACAGTTTTTTGTCCGACAAAATTATATTTCAAATTTCATCCCGGCATTGTTTTTGGACAGGTTTATTGTATCGAAATAATCAAATGACACTGACCGATATAATATGCCATCCTATGAACATGATAAAAGCCACCGTTTGGGGCGGTGGCTCGTAATGAATGGCTGAAAAAGTGACGATTATACGTCCTTTGGCTTGATGGTAATTTTGCCGAGTGTTTCGAGCAGGGCGGTCGGGACTTCGTGGGTGTAGCGCATGGTGGTGCCGATGTCCTTGTGGCACATGGATTGTTGAACGGCATACGGATTGCTGTTGGCCGCAAATTGCAGTGTGCTGTAAGTGTGTCGGAAGCAGTGGAACGTGATATGCTTCTTGATGCCTGATGACGCAACCCAGTCTTTCAACGGTTTGCCAATCATGCAACGCTTCAAGCCAACGAACACTTTACCACCGCCTCTTTCTCCCATCAGTTCTACGGCTTCATCGCATAGCGGTAGCTTAACCGGAGTTTTGGTTTTCTGAATTGTGATGACTATACACAAGCCGATACCTGTAACTGACTGGATGTTGTCCCAATGCAGATTCTCGATGTCGCTTATACGCAATCCTGTGAGGCATGAGAATAACGATGCCCGGCGCAGAACATCATGCTTGCAGGGAGTCTGAGCCAACTGAATCAACTCCTCCTGAGTGAGGAATTCCCGCACGACATCTTCCCATTCGATGTACTCCAGATAGTCGTTGATATTCTCGGTGATTAGCCGTTCCTTATAGGCTTGCTTGAGCAATGCCCGGAAGGTAGAGAAGTAGCCTGAGGCCGTGTTGCGTGACACAGTCTTCTCCGTATGTTTCAGTTGCTTTGCCGTGAGAAGATACTCTCGGAAACGCGTGCAGAGGTCAACAGTGACATCACCGAATGTGCATTTGCCACCGGTGAATTTACGGAAGTGCATGAATACAATCTTCCACTTTTCATAGCGTTTCTTGCAGACTTCCTCAAAGTAAGCGAGGAAGTCCTCCCGCTGTTGGGTATGGTCGATGAAGCCGAACTGACGGTTTATCACCTGCTCCTGGCGGCGGCAACGTATCAGCTCCGCCTTTTCAAGCATCGTCTTGTTAAAATTGCGTTGCACCTGGTTCGTTGGATTGCCGTAGAGATATATCCCCATGTATTCATGGCGTTGCGAACGGTTGGTCTTAGGATTGCGTATCGCCGGATAGTAGTCGAGATAGAGCGTAATTTTTCCCGAAGGCAACAGGCGTTGACGCAGGGTCACTTTAGTACATATATCCATAGCTTTTTTTGATTGCAAAGTTTGTGAGTGATAGTATGGTTATCAAGTTATTGGTCGGAAAACCAGGCAATAACCTATAACCGATTGATATTAGAGCATGGGAGGGCGGAGAATAGCATCAATCTCCGAACGAAGAATGTAAGTGTACTTGCCGACTTTCTTACGACGCAGACCATGATACTTCACATAATTGTGAAGCTGGTCATGCGTCAGATTGTACTCCGCTCGGACGTCTGAATATGAAATCCAGTCTTCTTCTTTCGGTGTTTCAGGTTTTGCAGTAAACACCCGGTCGCAATGCGCCTTGCTCCAGAGCGTCTTTCCACGATGATACACCTTCGGAATATTGTGCCTCTTCGCCTGAGCAAACACCCATGAATTGCTCACCCCGAACTTCTCGATAATCTCCTTTGTAGTGTAAAACTCAGTGATAGCTTCGCCGTTTTCATCGGTTGCTAATGAGGTCGCTTTCGGTTTGCGTTCGTAAGGTCGTGCTTCAATCATCGCGTCAATGTCTTTACGGAAGACTACGGTAAAACGTGAAGAGATTTTATAGGCGATTAATACCCCACGATAGATTAGCTTATAGACACCATCTCTTGTAATGCCTAATATTTTTGCAACTTCCGAAATTGAAAGATATTCTTTTACGCTGATTTCGGATTGAGCCTTCTCGTGAAGGCATTTCTGCACCTGAGCCTCGGTATAACTCTTCCTTTCCTGACGCTTACGGTCTTTATAAGCGTATTCAGCACATCGTTTACAACAGAAACGTGTTGTGCATTTTTGCGAGTAGAATTCCTTTTTGCACCACTCGCAAACTTTTTTGATCCTAATGTTTGAAGTTGCCATTTTTGAATCATTAAAAGAGCCGCTCATTGAGCCAAATATGTATACCATCGTATATCATTGTAGACCATAGTATACACCATCCACTACCAGGCAGAGCGACTTGACCCGAGTAGCAGACGAGCAACAAATATGGTTCAAAAATGGAGTGAAAAATAGGTAGAAACGGGTTCTACCAATAAAAACAGCCGAGTGCGGATATGAGAAAAGGCGCTCAAACAGAACGCCTTGACACTTATTCCTAACTATTGTTACCTATCTCTAACTGTCGGTCACTTGCCGACGCACACTATATAATCAATTAATAAACAGTGAGTTAGCCTCTTGAAAGGTACAGATGGTGGATGTGCTAAGTTGCTTACTTTCAATGATTTATTGTGTGATTGAATTTTGAAAGTGCAATTTGCTTGCAATCAGCGTTTTCGGGCAAATCGTCTGTACCGCTATGTTCTTGTTTCCGAGAGCAAAGTTATACAAAATCACAGAAACTACAAAAATAATCACGGTAAAAAATTACGCTATTCTCCGTAAATTTAAGGAGAATGTTTGGTGGTTTAGCTGCAAATGACTAACTTCGCGGTATGAGACGAACTGTAAGACATAGTGCCTATATATGGCAACGGAAGGATTGGCCGGAGTTCTGCTGGGACTCTGAGGCGTTGCTTGAACCGCTTAGTAGGCTCAGTCAGTTGCATGGACTCCTGAACGGCAGGATGTCTATGCTTGGATTCAACGAGAAGTGTCGGTCGCTGTTGTCGGCCATGACTGAGGAGTTGATAAGTTCTTCGGAAATCGAGGGCGTGTTGCTCAATCCGAATTCGGTGCGTAGCAGTATTGCACGACGGCTCGGAATCGAGGATGACGGACTATTGGTTGAGGATCATTATGTCGAGGGGTTAGTCGATGTGATGCTTGATGCCGTGCGTAATTGCAGGGAGCCATTGACAGATGAACGATTATTCAATTGGCACGCTGCTTTGTTTCCTTTTGGGAGAAGTGGTATGCACAGAATCACAGTTGCCGATTGGCGTAGGGGTGAGGAGCCGATGCAGGTAGTGTCCGGTGCTTTCGGGCATGAGAAAGTGCATTATGAGGCTCCGCCATCAGATGCTGTTCCGGCTGAAATGGAGCGGTTGATTGAGTGGTGTAATACAGCCAATCAGTCACCGTTCATCATGGCTGCTGTGGCACACTTGTGGTTTGTGACCATACATCCGTTTGATGACGGCAACGGTCGCATAAGCCGCACACTTGCCGATATGCTTCTCGCTCGGCTTGATGAGGATTCAGCGCGATATTACAGTATGTCGGCTGAAATCAACCGCAACAAAAAGGCATATTATGAAGTTCTTGAAAGGACGCAAAAAGGAAATCTCGACATAACCGAATGGATGCTGTGGTTCTTTGGCTGTTTGGAAAATGCCATTGTCCGCGCTTCGGGTATAATCGAGCGGACATTGCAGAAAGCGGCATATTGGGATGAGTTCCGCGATGTTGACATAAATGAGCGTCAGCGCAAGGTAGTCAACCGCCTGTGGGATGGCTTTGAGGGAAAACTGACATCTTCAAAATGGGCGAAGATATGCGGTTGCTCGCAAGACACAGCGTTGCGCGACATCAACGACCTTATAGCCAAAGGAATGCTCCGCAATAGCGGCGAAGGCGGACGCAGCGCCAACTACCTCCTGCCGGATTGAGCGTTCGATAGCAAATCAGTTGTTGCATTTTCTACAACAACTGAATTCCACCGTTTCAAAAATATTATTGTATTATTTTGAAAAATGAAAGAATGGTAACTTTTAATTTCTAAGATATTCTTTGAGCATTATCCAATTTCCTGTGACAGAGCGAGACCATTCCTAATATGTCCAAGGCATCTACTTTATTGATTGGCCACTTTTCTCTGGGAGAATGAGATTCAGGATTTCTAAACATTGAGTAAAGTGCTTTAAGCATTGTTCCAAAGCCTTTATGCTCAGAAATTTCGGAGTCAGTTTGGAATCCATTTATCAGGAGTTTGGGACACTTCTCTGAAAGAACAAGATCCACTAGAACAGCACCATCCTTTCCAAAAATAGATGATCTTTCTCTTAGCCGTTCAAACAATCCTTTGATTGCTTCGTCTACTGCATGAAAATAGTCATCTGCAAGTAACTCCGGCATGCAATATTGAAAAATTTGCTGATGAGTGTTTCTGGCTTGAAGTTCAAGTTTTAATGAATTGGCTCGCTCTTCCGCTTCGGGTATTGTTTTGATGTTGGCACATTTTCTCAACCCTCCACTTTCAGAAATTTCATACCCTCCAAATGCCAACAACCGATTGGCTTCCGCACGTTGTGAATCAAAGAGGAGTTTATCTCTATTGACGAACCTGGTAGGTTGAAAATATAACTTACAAAAATTTAGAATGGCGTTACAACAATGTTTTCGGTTCTGATAAATAGCAAACGCATTGAAGAGCCTTCTCCATTTCGTTATTCCGGGAGAATAGTCTTCAATTTGTGCTTGAGCCAAGTAACGAGAAATATCTGGTCCCGTTAGACCATCTACGGTATCACCCATGATTTTCGCCAGCCCTTGGATTATACCTTCGCTTAGTGGAGGATATGCTATTGCCATTTTTATTGTTTGTGAAGTCGGTTATATTACATCTAAGTCAACAATTGTTTTTTTCTATAACATATCGTTCTGTAAAAGGATATAGGGTTTCATAATACTTTTCAGCATTTGTCGTGGCTTTGCAAAAATCGAGGACGAGTTCAGACAATAAATGATATGTTAATGATAGATAGATATGCACTAACTCTTTCTCGTCATCTCTTTCTTTATATCGTTGCCCGAATTGAAGTATACCTAAATATGAAGGATGAGATGTTAGAGACAAGTAAGTATAGCAATCTCTCATGTTATCGTCTTTAAAGAAGTATAGAGGAGATTCTTCTAATGATATTGATTCAAATTGAATGATTCGTTCATGATCTTTTACAAACTTAAAACCTTTTAATTGGGAAGTATTTTTTTTAATCGCATGTGATATTTGTTCTCTCGCGGATTTAGTCGTATCTAAACACCCAACTATATCTGATAAATTCCGTCTTAATTCTTCTACCGAATTCTTATCATAAAGCTGGATGTGGCGAAATGATTCCGTAACATTTTTCAGGTTTACACGATTGTTTAAGCCTCTAATCTCCCATATATAAAGCAACAAATCACGCTCCAATACATTATCAGTTGAAACATAGATATTTCTAAATATAAAAGCTCGCTCATAAAGAGCCCGAACTAAGGAGGCGCAGGAATGTACATCTATAAGAAATGTACTATGATATCCCCAATGAATTCCTTTTGCTAAAGATAAAATTGATTGTGCTGTGCATGTTGCCATTTGCAGATTGCATTGAGAAATGCAATCTGCCTCTTCTGCGTTAGGATTCTCTTTTCGCCAGAGCAAAATCATCTCAACGGATTTTTCTATAAGTGAACTTATAGCGTCTGTTACAATGTTTTTTGTATGTCTGGGATGAGAATCCATGAATTGAAGGAGGATATTTTCTTTTTCTGTATTCATACACTTATCATTAGCTTTAGCTATTGAGCTTAGTTTATGCTTTCCAGTAATCAAGCAATTTTAGTGTCTCATTGTCAGGCTTATGCCGATCATTCATCTTGTCAATTTGTATTATGAGAGGCATTTCAACGACCTGACCAGCCACTACACATGATCCAGTTGGCAGAATAGGGAGAGATTCTTGCGAAATTCTATCAAGATACGAAATAGTTTTTGCGACCTTGGTAAGATCTTCATCATTTACCAATCGATGAATAAAGTAATTATGAAGCTGAGATACTATGGTAGATGAAATGTCAGATGGACGCTGGCTTGCTATAGTCATAAATACACCGAACTTTCGTCCTTCCTTGATTATTTCCTCAAAGACTTCAAGACGGTAGTCTTTCCAACTTTCACTTTCTCTCGTGGACTGATACGATAGAATATTATGAGCCTCATCTATCACTATATTAAGATAGGGAGTAGCCTTATCTTTATTTTGAGTATGTTGCTTATATGCACTATGGCAAAGAAGAAGAGGAATCATCTTTTTTGTGTCTTGATTTGCCATCCGTAAGTCAACGACCACAATATTTGACTTATCCCAAAAATCGACATCCTCTTTGAAATCAAGTACCATAGAAATGTTCCTGACCATGCTTTTCAGTTTTTCTATTGCGGGATGGATATGGTCATTTTGTGCGCGACTATTTTTTACATCTTGTACTAATTGTAAATATAGGATGTCAATGAAGAATCGAATAAAATCATCTGGAATTTGATATTCTAGAGCTTGAGTATAATAATGAGTACGCTCAACGAATTCACCATTTTTATTTCCCTCAAGATCTCTGTCGCTTAATTTCCTCTTATAAGCGCTCTCTCTATCTCCTGGAAGGTAGTAGTATTTATGCGTCTCATGATATGATACACTTTCCCTAAGGTCTACACCAAATCCGTCTACATCATATTTCGGGGGTACAATTGATACTATATATTCCAGTAGAGGTTCAACTTTCGATTTGTCCTCCATTGTAAAGATTGCTTTTATATTTTTGCAAAGCATTGCTCGGAATATATTTTGCATTTCGTCTTTATTACCGCCCTTATCCCTAAGCCAATGATATAAATTGAGTGCCCTTGATATGAATGGTCTTTGAGTCTTCTCGGTAGCTGACGCGAAAATACACAGAGTGTCCAGATCCATCACCGAATCTTGACTCATTGGTATCTTATTTATAGGTGTATATGTTGACAACTTATAGACCTTCTTGCCCTCTGTCATTACGGAATCTCCTGAATACTCCCCATTGAAATCTATAAAAAGGAATCGGGAGTTGGCTTTGAAGTTGTCATTTCCTCTGAAGAGTTCAAATAACCTGTGGTAGATTTGTGCCAGCGTATAAGATTTACCACTCCCAGTATTGCCAAAAATACCAACATGGTTTGAAAATAGATTTTGAACGCCTAGACTAACAATAATCTGTGAATCAGTGGATAATGTTCCCAGCCTGATTGTGAGTTCGTCATCGTTCTGAACAAAGCGATGAATCGAACTAAACTCTTTAGTGTTTAGAATATATGCCTCATTGCCTACTAGAGGAAGAGTCTTTACGCCCTTGACAAATCCAGAAGTAGTCATATAACCTATGAGAGACGTACAGAGTACTCGTTTTATATGATGCCCTTGTTCTTCATAGTTTACAGCTTCTTGAGAGTTGTCTTGATTAATAAATTCGGTTTCTATTTTGGCAATGAGCATATCAAAACCATTTAGAATCTTCAAGTATGAACCTACTGAAACATTCTTTATAAGTTGCCCATAGAAAAAGATATGAGGGAGATTCTTTTCTTTGTCAACCGCAATTTTCACCTCACGTCCGCTTATAGAAATGACTTCGCCAATTCTAAAGATTGACAGCTCGGATATGATAGCCTCGTTGTTAAATGGTTCCATGCAAAAACTGAGGTGGAATTAAATTTTTGATATGGTTAAAGATGACGTTTATGCCTTTGAATGAAAATTCTGGCGCTAACGGAGTTCCATCCTTGTCTTTTAAATCAGAGGGACCAATGATAAAGACGTTTGGGAATCCCTCGAATTTGCTAGAAAAACCGTCTTTCACACTGTCTTGATATGCAAATATTATTATATTTAATGTCGGATTCCTGCGAGCCGTCCGGCAAGTAATATTAAGAATATGTTCATCAGCAAAAGAAAATCCCATTGCAAATAGCAATGAATTTTCCTTCTCCAAGGAATTAGAATACATGCGCATCATCTCATAGAAATGAGAATCTGTCACAGTTAAACTAAACTTACTTTTATTAGGATTCACCATAGCAATCTTTTCATACTCAGCCAAGAATGGTTCCGCTTCTTTTACAGAATCTTCTGGATTTTCAAGCAAATCGAAATCACAACGCATGGTGGATAGTTCTCCATATTGAATCTGGTTCTCATTTTTTAACGCCTTTAAGGCATCCGATACCTTTACTACCTGTGATAATGCGCTGTCCTTAGTAATATCACCGACTTCGTTTGTTAGCCAATTAATTCCTCCATGTATTTTAAGGAGATTAAATGTCGGAACTTCGGTAGTGTTCATGAAGTGGACGCTATTCTTCATCACTTTCTTTTGGAACATTGTTTCATCCAAAATGGGATTGATTGTTCCACGGAAGCCGTCATTAAATTCCACCTTCATAAGATCGGCAGCTCGCTCCACAAACATATCTATATTGGTGGAATATATGTTGATTTGTCTGGAAAGTATATTATTACTCCTATGGTGCAGTATGTAAGACCATAGTTGGAAGAAAAGAGAATACTGTTCCATTACCTCTTGGTAACGATTCTTATCTTCTCCTTCAACAACCGGAACAGAGAGGTTCGGATAAATGACACCAGTAAAGTATTCTTTGTAAATAGCCGTTTCTATGATTTTCCTTTCATCTTTGCCTATAGTTGCGTCATGAGATAATTGAGTCAAACGAGATTCAATCTCGCCCAACACCGGCAAATATGGTCTGGAAAGCCCCGAACCAAACATAAAGTTTATGTTCGAAGATTGGATAAAATTTTTAAGTATGTCTATTGTCATAAAAACATTTGAGGAAAGTGTGATTAAATTTCAACATCTACATCCTAAAATTTAGGCATTCTTATGAATTTAACTGGATGAGATTAGATGCCATCACATCTCTTACTACGGTATCCAAATTCTTGTGTTCGGCAATATAGATACGCAGCCGATTGACAAGATTCATGAAGTCATCAATTTCCTCTGCCGCTAACGCCTTTCGATAATAGGAGTAAGAATGGTATTTAAGCCACTCTCGGACAATACCGTATCCTGAGACACTGAACTCAAGAATCTCTGATGGAACAGGCTGAATAAAATGATTCCCTTTTACAGAGGTAAATTCAACGCCATCCTCATTAATCGAATAACCTTTAAGCTCAAAGGATGCCAAAGGATTCATCCAAGTAAAATTTCCATCTGCCTCTTGTTGTGAGAATTTGTAATCGCTTCTTTCCAATGCCGCGAGACGTTTCCCTATCTTGACAAGCTCTAAATAGAGCTTTTTATCATTGGTTATAGGAATGGCAGGCGTTTGCCCAGCCAAAGAATGAAGCTTGGCTGAGAACTCGTTTAAAAAATAAGGCGAAGACAAAACTGCATAGGCATAGAATACCAATGTGTCCTGCACTTTTGCTGATTCTAAGCCAACCTTTTCCGATAATATTTCGAGCAATTTAGGGTTTATATTTGAAACCGCATCAGAGTTCCAATTCGAGCCCTTTTTGTAATTCGGAAAACGATTGCAGAACACATGAGCATTTCCCCGAGTAGCCAAGTCATTGTCGGGAAGGTGCCAACAAAATGAAGTAAACTTCGTAATTGTCCGACTGATTTCAGCTGGAGCAGGTGCAACGGCAAATCCAAAGACATTCGGGTCAGAGAAAGCCGCTCTTACCTCTGGACGATACCTCATACCGCCACCTTCTGCATTTTTGAGTGCAGTCAATAGAGTTTCGTCATCGTTGACATAAGCCTCCAGAAATGGACGATACGAATACTGGCTACCATTCTTGGATGAGCGGGCAACCAGTACACGAACTGAATTTGACAATTTCTTTTCTGCCGGAGGTTTTGCTTGTCCGCTATACCATCGGTCTTTAATGTCAGAATAAGAATGAGCAAGATCACCAATATACTTGCTTCTTCTACTCAATTGTCCTTTGGAAAAATGTACCAGCAAGTGTGTCGGTGCAAGTTTCATTCCGGAACAATGACGCAAGAAAATCCCATTTTCAGAGCCATGTTCGGCAGCCAATGGGATGAACTGAGAATACAACTCCACATCGTACTCGCCCTTCGGACGCAACGAATACTCTTCATCAATGGATAATACATCCCAATCCAATGCAGTTACATCTTTAGAGAAGAACTCCATTTTTTGAGCCTTTGAAAGTCCACGCAAATCTTTGTACCGCACAAATTTAGATGTATTGTCGGCTGTAAAGGATGCAAGAATCAGGAGCCGGCCCTGAAGTGTATTGAATACATTCTGGTTGGCACTTTCAACGCGATTGTCAGAATCAAACTCAATTACTGATATCTCATTAGCATTCTCAATTAAGAACTTGCGAGCATATTTGAACGAGATATTTTCAGCAAATGCTGAGGGAAGGATAAAAGCAATTATTGATGGTTTGCTTATCATAGCCTTATAGATACCCCATCGCAAGAACTTTATCCACTCGTTTGTCAATTGCATCTGTACGTTCTGCCTTCCTCGTCTGATTGGTGGTCGGAAATCGTTCATAAGAGACTCCAGGAACTGACCTGCATTGGTGACAGAAGAATCGGAACAAGGGGGATTGCCGATTATGATGGTAAGAGGCGGCTGAGAGAGTTTGTAGGATGCCACTTGTTCTTTTGCGAAAAAGAGACCGACCGAATCTAATTTGCTGAAGTCATATTCCGGCTTGCAGAAAGTATTGTCTCCCAGAGTGTTTGTTAGATGCACAGACAAGGTAAGAGCCGTCGGGATCTCATAGATTGACAATCTATAATTGGCCAGGGCATATGGTACGGGAAGAATCTCAAAGCCGATGAGTTTTGATTGAGGAGGCAACGTAATATTGTCCAACACAGATTCAAGGAATGTTCCCGTTCCACAACATGGATCAATCACGAAAAATGGATTGTTCTGAAGTATCTTTAAATCAGGATTCACCTGAATATTGAAGAACACCAGACGAGCAATGAAGTCTGCTAATACCACGGGAGTATACCACGCTCCAAAGTCAATGCGTGTGTCCCTGTCGTATGCGGACAAGAACTCCTCATACAATTGATGGAAATTAGGACGACGCACTGCGTTATGAGACAACTTTACAAATGCCAAAAAGCGTCTCGTATTATCATACCATCCACCTATTTTGCTGAGTTTGGAATCCAGTTCCTCAGAAAGAGCGTTAAACAAATGAACAAATGGCTCCACATGGTCAGAGTATTCCTTATATGGCTTTTGCGTCCAGAAATAATGGAGCATCTCATATTTCAATGAGGGTGAAAACTTCTCATCATTGATGAAGCGATGGGCATATAATAGTCCAAATGCAAGAATTTGAGAAATAAATCCTGCAAATGTTCGGTCATCTGACAATGACGCATCAAGGTTGTTCGCTGCAATGTCCCACAACCGTTTCAATGTGCGTATAGTGGTAAGCTCGGATTTCGATTCAGCTTCGTCTTCTTCCAAATTCAGTAATTCAAGAAGATCGGTGCAAAGCAATTTTGCTCGCGTGGACAATTCTGTGATAACCATCTGCTCGGGAATGGTACGGAAGCCAATCTTGGAGAAGAACTTCTGAAAACGTTCCAATGTCTGAAGGTTATATTCAGGTTCCTCCCAGTTTACAGGCTTTTGAAATAATTCAAACGAATCAGCAGAACCGTCTACATCATAATAAACGAACTCAATCCCGTCTGTGAGCAAGACTGGATTGCCTAAGTTAAGATACTTCTCTACCTGCGATTTGTATTCCTCTACATTTATGTTCTCCTCAGGCGACAACCCTTTGGCCTCAACATATCCATATACACCCATAGTGTTGGAATCGGTAAATGCCCAATCAGGCCGTCCGTACTTACCCTGATTTCTCGGTTCAAAAATCCGCTGGATATTTGAACCGAAATAAGAACATAGGTTAGCGAAGAAATTGTCGAGAAATGGGCGGAAGGATAGCTCTGCCGTAGCCAGCCCCGTAGAACTATTGAATTTGTAGAAATCCTTAAGTTCAACAAAATACTGTTCTAATATGCCTTTATATCTTACCATTTCTCCAACGCTTCAATTATAGATTCTCCAATATGTTCCGCAAGTTTGACAGGGACGGCATTTCCTATTTGTCTTGCCACTTCAACCTTGCTCCCAACAAAAATATAATCAAGGGGGAAAGTTTGCAGCAAAGCCCCTTCCCGAAGAGAAATAGTCCTATCCTGCACCGGATGTCCAAACATTCCACGAGAAAAGCTATCGAAACGAGCAGTTATTGTTGGTGCGACTTTGTCCCAACACATTCTGCCGAAAACATTACGGTGCCCCATTACAGATGAACTAACTTTATGACATGGCAGCAATAAGTCTTCAGGTAGAAAATCTCTTCCCTGGCCTTCTTTCACTGCTTGAATGCGTTTGAGACTATCAGGAGATAACCTGTCTCTCCTATGATTTGGGAAATCAGGATGATCTGTGAAATCATCAGGTGGTGGAGGAAGAAATCCTATTGATTCCCTTACGGTGATTGTTCTGTCGTTGGGTTTCGGATACTGGTATAAAGGAGAATCATGGTCTTTACGTTCTCCTATGATGATTATACGCTTGCGTCGTTGGGGTACGTCAAAGTTTTGTGCGTCCAACATACGTTGGTGAATAAAATAACCTTCGGCAGAAATCTTGTTTAAGTTCTCCTCCAATATGGCGGCTCCACGTTTCCCCACAATGCCGGGTACGTTCTCCATAAGAAAAAACTTGGGTCGTACCGTCTTTACGACTTCAATGTATCGACTAACCAGATCATTTCGTTCATCGTTATCCTCGCCTCCTCTTTGGATAGAAAAACCTTGGCATGGAGGGCCGCCAGCAAGTAAATCAAGTTCTCCTTTTTTAAGGTCGAAGTGTTTTAAAAGAGTATCTGTGTCCAAATCATAGATGTCCTGAACTTCAGTCTGATGATTCTGCAGATACTTCAAGTTAGAGCGCATTGTCGCTATAGCCTTAGCATCAATGTCAAAGCTATAAAGTATGTCAAATCCTGAATTTGACAATCCAAGCGCCAATCCTCCCGCGCCACAGAAACAATCAATACAATTAAAGCTCATTGGGTTTAGTCTCCTGTAAATATATTTGAGTGGCTATCGCCATCGAAAGCAACGGAGGGACAGCCTCTCCCACTTGTTCATAGCGGTCGCTTGAACCGCCTTCAAAAATAAAAGAATCGGGAAAACTCTGAAGTCGGGCTACCTCTCTAAGGGTCAAACCTCTATCTTCTTCGGGATGGCAGAATCTACCACACGCTGGATTTCGTGAAGTTTTTGTAATTGTTATAGCCGGCTTATCCCAAAACAAGCGTCCGTACACATCTGAGAAGCCCTTGACTTTATCCAGACATGGAGGTCCAACATGAGGTGGGCGACTCCCACCATTCTTGGGGACTTGGGCTATAACGTCTATTGTGGACTGTTTGTGTTTTGAACTGAAATGGTATGGATCATTGCCATTTATGTCATTTGCTTTGGGCAGATTGCCAATAGCGTCTCTTACGGTATTGAAAGAATCTTGCTTCAAGACCCCGAAAGGCATAGTAAACGGACGTTTGGATGCTACAATGATGGCCCTAACACGCGCTTGGGGTACTCCAAAAGCGGCGGCATTATATACTCGTTGAGTAACGTAATATCCAGCTTCTGTAAATATGGCCTTTGCCTCTTCATAGTGACATCTGAACTTGCCGTTAAGAACCTCTTGAACATTTTCCATGACTATATAATCGGGATTAATCTGAATAGCCAATTGAGCAAATGTTCGGATAAGGGAGTTCCTTTGGTCTTCCGGTTTCTCCTTATCCTTCTTCCTGTGAGCAGAAAAGCCTTGACAAGGAGCACATCCCACCAAAATCAACGGCTCATCTTTTGTATGAGCAGCCAACTCTTTAATTTCCTTAAGGGTATCCTCAGTGATTTCTCTTATATCTTTACAGTAAGTTTTGCATCCAAAATTGCTCCCGAATGACTTTAGGGCAATCGGATTGATGTCAATGCCACAGACAATCTGAAAAAAGTCCGGAATGGCAGCGAAACCTAAAGACGTGCCACCACAACCACAGAAAAAGTCTACGACTTTCGCCCTGCGGTTTTTAGACACGGCATCTGGCCTCCAAAGTGGGAGTCCTTTGCTAAATTCTAAAAATTGCGATTCAAAATCCATAGAGATCTTGTGTGGCACCTAAATAAAAGAACTCCCGTGTAGGCAGACAGGCGACCAAGCCTTTTACACGACTACACGGAAGTCCTCTAATATGTTGAATATAAGTTGTTACTTACATTGATTGGTCTATTTGTCTGCGCAAGCGCGTATTATATTACAAAGTTACGAAATTTTTCTGAGACTTAGGTAATCTTTCGCAAAGATAGTGACAGGCATGGGCAAGATTTAGGCTCTGCTGGCTTAATTTTTCTTATCTCCATATGGGGCTCTTGGTTCTGCGGCTATTTGGTCGGCATCGGGCGGGGATTCATAAGTATTTGACTTATGCTCCGTCCCGACTATCTCTTGATATAGCCTTTCAAGAATTTCTCCCCGTTTTGCCTTGGTCTTTATGTCACACTCCCATACGCGTATTACTTTCCATCCGGCAAGCCGGAGGTCAACACCGTTGGCATAGTCGCGGGCTATGTTCATAGCTATCTTGTGACGCCAGAAGTCAACGTTGGTTTTAGGCAACCGATAATACTTGCAACCCTCATGACCATGCCAGAAGCAACCGTCGATAAAAACAACCGTCTTGTATTTCTTCAGCACAATGTCAGGCGATCCTGGCAGTTTACGGTTGTTGACACGGTAGCGCAAACCACGGGAGAAAAGATACTTCCGCACAATCATTTCCGGCTTGGTATCCTTTCCCTTGATAGCCGCCATGCAACGGCTGCGCTGCTCCGGTGTCATCACATCTGCCATAACTATATAACAAAATTAGCGATAATTTTCATGCGGACAAAAGGATATGTGTACGAATTCAGAATTCGAATGAGAGGAGGTTGGATTTGTCTATTTTGCAGTGCGTACCACGAAAATAAGTGTCACTATATTGCGAGTTGTGTGCCGGATTGTTGGTTGTCGATGTGATTGTAGTGGGATTGCTTGCCTACTTCCCATTCGCGGTTGACGGAGTGGGAGGATGAGATGTCGCGGGAGATGAGGCGAGCGAGGGCGGTGCATTGATGAGTAGTGAAGGCTTTGGCTTGTTCCGGTGTGTAGTCAGACTGACGGAGAGGGAGAGTGATGCTTCCGGTTGATTTGGCGGTCAGTTCCTTGATGCGGTTGGTCAGCTCGGTAGCGTCTTCATGAGTTATGCGCAGAATTGCGAGTTGACAAAGATAAACGTTTGCCGCGTTGTCTTGCAATCTCGCATGGAAGCGCAATTCATCGGCTGTCATCGGATATGTCGCCGAGAACCCATCGGCTGAGACTACTCGGATTGCTCTACCGCCATCGCGCATCTTGATAATGTTGACGCTTCCTATTCTTGAACTGATGTCGCTTACCGGATATTTCTGCAATACGGATTCAAATATTTCGGTTGAGAACATGGTGGCGGCTATCCGGATTGCTACATCTTCTCTTTCACTTTCGGGCGAGTTGAAGTACCATGCCGATTGTCGAGGTGACATCTTGCGAGTATGTTCTGAACCGTCGAACAACCGGATTGACATTATGCCGTCCATGCCGGATTTCCGTACCTCCATAGAGAACAGATCGCGGTATATATCCAGCGGGCATTCCTTGCGCTCCTGCTTCTTCGCGAAGTCTATCAGTTCTGACAGCTTCATCACCGTGTTGCCGTCAAGTGCCATCTTCCGGTTATGATCAACGATGCCGTAGCCACGGATCTCACCATTGCGGTCTTTCTGAAAATGAATGTCTATGCCGAATTTGGTTTTGAGAATGTCCATCAACTCCGACATATGCCGCTGTTGCTCCTGGGATAGTGTCTTGCCGTTCGAACCCTTGATTTTACGTATGTCGTGGTTGGCTTTCCGGCGCACATATTTTTTCTTCTGACCTTTGTGACCCTTGACATTTTCGACATTTTGAACTTTTCCCTCCGCAATTTCAGCCTTATATTTCCTGATAATCGCACGGAGTTGTTTAGCCCGTTCTTTCCGGGTGTCGTTTCCTTGCGAAATATGCCTCCCTATCTCAGACAACGAGATTGTCGTGGCCTTGACCCCTCCGCGAAACAGTACATAGCTGTCATCTACGCGCTCAAATTTATATCCATGTGAGCGGATTATATTGGCAAACTGTCCTTCGGTGAGATAGCCGTAAGAGAACATACGCTGAATGTCGCAGTTGATGTCCGATGAAAGAATACGATTTGCGGCGGCATTGAGTCGTGCATAGTCGTGATGATCGGGTATCGGAAAACCGTTTGGCTGTATGCGTGTGGAAAGTATATGCACATGGTTGTTGTCGGTGTCGTGGTGGTAGTACACGAAATACGGCTGTCTGCCATATCCGGCTTCCGCCATGAGCTGACGGGCAAAGTCGGTCAACTCGTCAGCCGACATCACCTGCCCCTTTACAGAGGCGGCGATGTGGAACTGAAATCGCGTGGTCTTGGTGTTGCCGTATGTCCTTGACCGCTCCTTCAGGTATTTCTCAATCTCTCCGGCGCAGTCGAACCCGGCTTCATGCAACAGCTTCACCTTATGACGAATGGCTGCATCGACATTCTCCATAGCCATGAGCCGGGCCACGCCTTCGGCAACCTTGCGTTCATTATATCCGGCACCGGGGAAGCCGCCACCGGATACCATGCCAAGTTTCTTGACTATCATAGACGCTCTTTGATTTTGATTTGGTTAAGATGCACCCAAATGGCAGACAAGTCATTTCGGAAGAATACAAACGGTTGGATATCCGAGGCGGACAATCCGTAGGGCGACACCTTCATGCGCTCGTTAA
>ERZ778504.1005-NODE-1005-length-23411-cov-7.728293_pt1 | contig 23411 bp, 22 predicted proteins | sample MGYA00510046_ERZ778504 | MGnify/ENA primary metagenome ERZ778504 (study PRJEB29527, sample SAMN07138964) | mouse gut metagenome | material: feces | host: mouse | place: China:Nanjing | collected 2016-01-25 ...
GGAACGGAAGGAAATCATCATCAAATCCCGAACCTGTGTCAACACCCTCGTTGACCGCAATCAGCCTTACATTTGACCTACGCAACTGATCCCGCAACATTCCCGTCTGCACATAGTTTCTTCCCAGACGGCTCATGTCTTTCACAATGATCGTTCCGATATTTCCCTTTTCGACTTCGGCAAGCATGGCTTGAAGCCCCTCACGCTCAAATGTCGTGCCCGATATTCCGTCGTCGGTAAAATGGCGTATGCCCGTAAAACCGTTCTTTTCCGCATAATTCTCCAACATTGCTTTTTGGTTGGATATGCTGTTGCTCTTTTGTATTTATTTTGATTAAGAAGTCTTTTATATTTTATAACTTCCGAAATAAAAAAATATATCTTGAAACTTTTTGTACGGTTACAGGGTCTAACATTATGGAATATGATAGAGGAGGTGAAACCAGTTGCATATTTTTACCAGCAAAAAAGAGGAAGCAAAGAGGGACATCGTTGAAAAGGTTATACTGGAAAAATACAACCAGTATTATCGGATTGCATACAGTTACGTCCAAAACGAGGCGGACGCTTTTGATATTGTGCAAAATGGGGTATACAAAGCCATGAAAGGGAGCGGGGCGCTGAAAAATCCTGAATATGCATCAACGTGGGTATACCGCATAATGCTAAACGAATGTTTCCGCTATATGAAACAGCCTCAAAATGTATCCTATGAATACATGCAGGAGGAAATGGGGGTAGAGCCAGCTTATTCAGAGGACAGCAGTGAAAATATCGATATCAGGCGGGCGTTGGATTCCCTGCCCGAACAGGATCGTGCAGTCATCATATTACGCTTTTTTGAAGATATGAAGCTTGAGGAGATTGCAGACATTCTTGATGAAAACCTCAGCACGGTGAAAAGCAGGCTGTACCGCGGCATCAAAAAGCTGCGCAGTGTGCTTGGCTGATTTGCACTGCTGCTCCAAGCCGCAAGCTTTGGCACAATGGAGGATACTGTGAAAAATAAATTTTTCACATAACGAACGAAGCACGTATTGCAAATATTGAACTTACGCCCAAATTCGCAGACTTTGGCAAGAATGGAGGAATCATATGAATGATAAAAAATATGAAGCTGATGAACAAATAGGTTTACTGGAAAAACAACTACAGGGGGTAAAAAAAGAATACCGGAGCCATCAGATGACAAAAGCGCAGGAAGAACAGATATATCAGAAAATAAGGGAGGCGAAACAAATGGACACAGGAATAAAAAAACAATCAGCACTCATTAAATTTTTGCCGGTGGCAGCTGCCGCGGTCATTGGAATTTTTATCATACTGCCGAATACATCTGCCACGATTGCACATGCGATGGAACAGATACCCGTCATTGGCAGTCTGGTAAAGGTCGTTACGTTCCGCGACTATGAATATGAAAGCGACCGCAATATGGCGGACATCGAAGTGCCGGAGATAAAGCCGGAATTGGCAACACAGGACAATGCATTACAGGAAAATCTGGACAGGACAACTGCGGAGATAAACGCAGAAATTCAGACCATCACAGATAACCTGATAAAAGAGTTTGAAGATAACCTGAAAAGTGAAGGGGGCTATCAGGATGTCGTTGTGAAAAGTGAAGTGCTTGCGACAACGCCGGATTATTTTACGCTAAAGTTAATCTGCTATCAGGGCGCTGGCAGCGGATATCAGTGGAACTATTTTTACACAATCGATCTCAAAACCGGGGAACGGCTGAAGCTGAAGGATATTTTTAAGGAGGGCGCAGACTACATCACGCCAATCAGCGAAAACATCAAACTCCAGATGCAGGAGCGGATGGATGCCGATGAAAATGTCTATTACTGGTTAAATGATGAAATAGAGGAGTGGAATTTTAAGGCAATCACGGACGAGACGTCCTTTTACCTGAATGAAAAAGGCAATGTGGTCATCGGCTTCAATGAGGGCGACGTGGCGCCGATGTACATGGGGACAGTGGAGTTTGAGATACCGGCGGATGTGCTGGATGGGATTCGGAAATAAAGAAGTCGAAAAAGAGGGTGGAAGCCCTCTTTTTTCGACAAAAGAAAAGAGGGGATTATGTAAAACAAAATATAAGATTACAAAACTAATGGCAAATTAAGAAAACCATTCAGTTTTCTTCTGCCTGTATTCATTTGGGCTCATATGATAATGCTGCCTAAACTTCCGGCAGAAATAGCCGGAACTTGCAAATCCCGTTTCTTCTGCAATGGAAGAAACAGATTTTTGGGTGGCATAGAGCTGTTCGGCAGCCTGCGCTAGTCTGTATTGGATGAGATACGCTGCTGGAGAAGTATGGATACCCGACTGAAAAATGTGTAAAGCCCCACTCTTGCTGATAGATGCAGATGCTGCAATCATCTCAAGGGTAATTTCTTCCATGTAGTGGTCATGAATGTACTGCATCATAGCCTGTAACCTTGCCTGCCTGTGATTTACGCGATGAATACCGTTAGAACCGGAATCCGGGTCTATATTTTTTAACAGTATGTTCCAAAGCTGAAATAGAAGCTGTACCGTACATAATTCATTATCCTGCTCTGCTTTCTGAAGGGTAAAAATTTGCGGAGATATAGGCTGTTCGGGAGGACCTACACTGGTTGGAATGGTATCAGGAGCATTGGGGGGATAACCTAAAGATGGGAATTTTGGCAGGTATTGTTTTTCCGGTGCTGTTACTCGTGGGAATCATTCTTTGTAGAAAAACAAAAGGAAAATGTAAATGACACATCTCACGCCAAAGATACCATTACCTGCAAAGTAATATAAATCGGGATGTAAACTATTTATGCAAAATAACATAAAAGTCTTGTATTCTTGCTGTCTCCTGTTAAAATGATAGTGTGAAATTAAAATTTCACACTATCATTTTAATTCTAGAAAGGAAAACAAAATGAACAAAATACCATATATAAAAGGCATCACCTTCGCCCCATTTGCTCCGGCGGGCAGGCTTGGTGAGGAGGAGGCAAAGCAAAGTCTCGCGTTGATGAAGGAACGCACCGGCGCAAATTTTATTATTCTTGCACCGGGCGGATTGCAGGAAACGGCGCAGTCGGAAACAATAGACTACACTTCGCAGAGAACCATGACCGACACCGAGCTCAAAGAGATGATTGCATATGCACATGAGCTTGGACTCCGTGTGGTGCTGAAACCAACGGTCAACTGCAAAAATGGAACATGGCGCGCGCATATCAACTTTTTTGATGAGGATGTGCCATGCGAGCCCAAGTGGAGCAATTGGTTCCCTGCCTATATGGAATTCCAGAACCATTATGCCCGCATTGCGCAGGAGATGGGGTGTGAGATGCATATTGCGGGCTGCGAGATGGTCATGACAGAGCGGCGTGCTGACGAATGGCGGCAGGTCATCGCGGAGATTCGCAGGGATTTTAAGGGGCTGGTCTCGTACAATACAGACAAATACCAGGAGCACAATGTCACATGGTGGGACTGTGTGGACGTGATATCGTCGAGCGGTTATTATCCCATAGATGACTGGGAACGGCAGCTTGACCGAATTGAGCCGGTTGTGGCGAAATTCCGGAAACCATTCTTTTTTGCCGAGGCAGGCTGTATGTCTGCTGCAGGTTCCAAGAATGTGCCCAATGACTGGTCCGTCGAGGGGAAAAGCGACTTGGACGGACAGGCAGACTGGTACAGGGCGATGTTCGATGCATGCAGGAAGCGGGACTGGGTGAATGGTTTTGCGCTGTGGTCGTGGACGGACAGGCTGTATGATAAGAATGAGATAGAAAAAAGACGTGACTATGAGTTGTACGCAAAGCCCGCCGAGGATGTTGTGCGGGAGAATTATGCGCGTTAGGACACGCAGATGGGGGCAGCGATGATAAACGTAACAATTTGGAATGAATTTCTGCACGAAAAGAAGCAGGAGGAGGTGCGTGCCATTTATCCGAAAGGAATCCATGGCTGCATCGCGGATTTCCTGAGGGCGGACAAAAATATTTTTGTGCGTACCGCAACCCTGGAGGAGCCGGAACACGGACTGACCGAGGAGGTTCTTGCGGACACGGATGTCCTGATTTACTGGGGACACATGGCTCAGCAGGACTTTTCGGATGAAGTGGCTCTGCGTGTACAGAAGCACGTGCTGCAGGGGATGGGGCTGATAGCGCTTCACTCTGCACATTTTGCAAAGATTATGCGGCTCCTCCTGGGGACGGGCATGACACTACGCTGGAAACACGGCGACAGGGAGAGGCTGTTTACAACAGCGCCATACCACCCGATAGCGCAAGGCATTCCTGCGCATTTTGACATTCCGGTGGAGGAGATGTATGGGGAGTACTTCGATATTCCAAAGCCGGATGATGTTGTGTTTACAGGATGGTTTGCAGGCGGCGAGGTATTTCGCAGCGGGTGCACGTTCCAGCGCGGACAGGGAAGAATCTTTTACTTTCAGCCGGGGCATGAGGAGTACCCGATTTACCATATGCCCGAAATCCGGCAGATTCTTTCCAATGCGGTGTATTGGTGCGCGGAAATGAAACGGCGGCAGAAACCACTTGACTGCACCGCGGTAAAGGTGACGCTGGAGGAGGAGCTTGCCAATCCCATCAAGCTGTCTGTATTTTATGACCATATTACACAGGCAGTTCTACAGTCGGAGGGCACACTTTCCATGGAGGATGCGGTGGGGCGTTGTAGTGATTTCGGAATTCGCGGGATTGACATCGAATACAGTCAGCTTTGCGCCGGTTATGACCGGATAACGGAGTCGCTGCGGTTTCATTATATGGAAGTGGCAAGCATTTACCAGATGTATGATTTCAAAAATACATATGATGTCAGCACGGCAAAGGAGCAGATCGACCTGGCGCACAGGCTGGGGGCGAAGCGTGTCCTTATCGTTCCTGGATTTCTGGACGAGGATGAGGCGAGGGGGCTGAATGGCATAAGCGGTGACTATTGGGCTGTCGAGCGGTTTATGGAGCAGAATCTGCGCATACAGGGGATAAAAACGGCACTGGAGGAACTGGTGCAGTATGCAGAGCCGCTTGGAGTGGATGTGACGCTTGAAGATTTCGACAATAATCTGTCCCCATGCTCACGGACGAATGCGCTGCTGTGGTTTATGAGAAATGTGTCCGGGCTGAAATGCACATTTGACATGGGAAATTTTGCGTTTGGTTATGAGAACGTTATGGATGCGTACGAGGTGCTGAAAAAATACATTGTGCATGTGCACTGCAAGGACAGGGGAAGCGAGGGGAACGGGCTGAAATCCGTCCCGACAGGAAGCGGATATATTCCCATTGCACAGCTTGTCAGGAAGCTGAAGGCAGGAGGGTACTGCGGCTATCTGTCAATCGAACACTTTGGCGACATTGACCAGATGGAGAGCATCGGGCAGTCAGCGCACTTCCTGAAATCCGTATTGGAGCATGGATAAAAACTTTGAGGAGGAGAACGGATGTATTCAGAATTGCTGAGGGGACTGTCTGTATTCTGGGCACTGCTTCACATTATTTTTTTGTTTTTGATGTTGTTTCGGTCGATTTATTCCCCGAAAAAAACCCTGCTGATTGCAGGCGGTGGCATGGGCGTGCTGATGGCGCTGAATCTTATTCTGCTGTATCTGCTGGGTGCTGACGCGACGGGAAGGCTCATGATTTTCACCTGCACCATCCCGAGCTTTCTCTTCTTGTACTCGTTATCTGCCGACAAGAAATTTCGGTTTGTGTTTACGTTTTGCATAGCGGACACGGTCAGCTTCTGGATTATGACAGTCACAAACCTGATGGATTTTTACCTGGGCGGAGGCAAATGCATTTTGATGTTCGTCAGCAGGCTGGTTGCATTTCCACTGGTAGAATATGCGGCATACCGCTATCTGAGAAAGCCCTATCTGGAGTTACAAAATGCAGTGCAAAAGGGGTGGGGGGCATTTAGCTGTGCAACGGCATTGTACTACTTGCTGCTGATATTTGTGGTGCAGTATCCCAATAATATCACAAATAGACCCGAAGATATGCCTGTATGTATTCTGGTGCTGGCACTGATGTTTTTTAATTATGAAATGATGTTTTCGTCACTATACAGGCAGCTGCAGCTTTACCGCAGGCAGCAGAGCGAGCGTATCCTGCAGGAACAGAAAGCCTTTCTTGAGGAGCAGCTCGAGAGCCAGCAGCGCATCCGGAGACTGAAACACGACATGAAAGGGCACATGGTTACGGTGGCAGGACTGCTGGCAGCGGAAAAGAGCGAGGAAGCGATGGCGTATTTAAAAAATGTGCAGGGCGACATGGACAGCTGCCTTGGACAGTACTGCCCGAACCCATATGTCAATGCGGTGCTGGGCAGCTATGCGCAGAAGTTTCAGGAGCTTGGCATGGAGCTGGTGCTTGACGTCCAGATTGGAGATGAGCAGCTTCCATATATGGAATTGTGTCAGATTCTATCAAACGGACTGGAGAACGCAAAAGAGGCGCTGGCGGAACTTTCGCGGGAGCGGCGTAAGGCGTCAGTGCAGATGAAGTACAATCGCGGCTGCCTGACAATCCGAATGAGAAATTGCTGTGGTGACAGGCTTCAGGTAGAGAAGGGCGCAATTCCCAAAACGAGCAAAGAAGGATCTGACCATGGCTTTGGGCTGCCGACAATCCTTGAGGCGGCAGGACGGCTTGGCGGCGACATGATGTGTTACACGGAGGATGGCTTTTTCACGGTGGATGTCATTGTACAGGCGCAGTGCCTAAAAGGCGCATAGGCAAACAAAGTGTACCCGAAAAAATGCGAAGTGTACCCGGCGTATTTCTCTTGAACCCCTTATTTTGTATAATATATGAAGGTAATTATGCCATGCAGGTTCATTATGGCAGACCGACACATAAGGAAAAATGAGGAGGTACAAGGGTGTGCTAAGGACGATAAAGGGACGGCTTACGGCAAGCGTAACGGTGATTGTTGTGGCGGGCATTCTGCTTACGACAGCGGGAATTACTGCGATAGCCGGAAAGCGTATGATTCATGACCAGACACAGGCATTACAGCTCAATGCGGATAAATATGCGGCAGAGATTGACACCTGGATTGCGACAGAGAAGATGATTGCGGACGGCGCGGCAGACAGCATTGCGGCAGGGAAAAAAACGGATACGGAGCTTATCCAGTCCGTGGTAAATGCCCACGCAGAGGGGCGCAGCGAAATACTGAATCTGTATTTTGGCACAAATGACAGCCGGTTTATCCAGTCAAACACGAGTGCGGAAATTCCCGCGGGCTACGACCCGGTACAGCGCGGCTGGTACCAGCAGGCAGCACAGCAAAAAACGGTGGTTGTGACTGACCCTTACTGGGACGTGCTGACCAATCAGATGTGTGCGACAATTGCTGCGCCATCATACATCAATGGGGAGCTGGCTGGCGTTATCGGCCTGGATGTCACACTTGGGACAGTGACGGAGCTGACAGGAAGCATCAGTTATGCGGACGGTGTGTACGGATTTCTTCTGGATAGCAGCGGACAGTATGTGGCACATGAAAATAAGGAATATGAGCCGACCGAAGACACAGCTGTTCTGGCGGCAGATATTTTGCCGGCGCTGAATTCCCTGATAGATGGAACGGAAAACGACGTGAAAAAGCTTGCGGATTACGATGGCAGTGAAAGTTATTTTGCAATGTCAGCGATTGCAGGCAGCAGCTGGAAGCTGGGTGTCGTGGTGCCGACGGCAAATGTCACGCAGTCCATCGCCGCGATGGTTCTGGTAACGGTCGTGACGGCACTGGCAGTCATTGTATTTGTCGTACTGTTTATGGCAGGCATTATCGGACGGATGCTGGCGCCGATACAGATGCTGAAACAGTTTGCGTCCGGAGACTTTTCGGAAAATATTTCGCAGGACAAGTCCATACCAAAGGAATACAGGAGTGAAACGGAGCAGATTCGGACGGCAACGGTTGAGGTGCGCAAGCAAATCAGGGAGATTATATGCAACACAAAGCGGGAGGCAGAGGATATCGGGACAATAGCGGAGGGAACGTCCGCCAAAATGACAACGCTCAACCAGGACATTTCCGGCATTTCCGAGATGGTCATCCGTGTCATGGTGCAGACGCTGCAGGCAAGGGAGCTGACAGAGCGCATCATGAACAACGGACAGGAGCTTGGCCAGGCGATTGAGCAGATTGCGATAAAAGCAAGCGAAGCGGCAGGGCAGTCCGGCGGCATCATGGAGCGGGCGGGAAAGCAGCATGAGGCCTCCAGACAGTCTGCGGGCGAGGCGGTTGCACTTTACCAGGAGACGCGCGGGGATTTGGAACAGGCAATTGCCGACAGCCAGAGAGTGCGTGAGATTGATACACTGACGGAGGAAATTCTCAATATCAGCACACAGACGAACCTTCTGGCACTGAATGCATCCATAGAGGCGGCAAGGGCAGGGGAAGCCGGAAAAGGGTTTTCTGTCGTGGCGGAGGAAATCAGGGAGCTTGCAGACCATTCGCGGCTTGCCGTTGACAAGATACGCAAGGTTACAGAAGACGTCGTGCAGAATGTGGATTTTCTGTCCCAGAGTTCAGAGAAGCTGCTGGACTTCATGAATAACAGGGTTATGGAAGATTACCGTGAAATGACGGAGCTTGCAGGAATGTATCAGAAGGATGCGGCATTTTACAGTGACATTTCGGGAGAGCTGGGTGCCTCGTCGCAGGAGATGAGTGCTAGCATGGAGGGCATTAATGCATCCATCCGGTCTATCACAAGCCTGATAGGGGAGATTGCGGCGTTTATGGAGCGTGTGGAAACCTCCGCAGAACATTCCAGTGAAAACGCATCCGCGGCGCTGAAACAGATGGAGGAGCTATTCCGTCTGAGCACGCTGCTCAACCAGACGGTTGCGTCATTCAGGGTGTAAATTTTTTTGCAGTTTCTTATGACATTTCCCACAAAAAATGGTGTGTGATATCGTATCTATTGTAAAAGAACGAAAATATCTTCCTGAAAAGGAGAGAAAGGGTGGGGAACTGTTATGAAAAGAAAATGGGTGAGAGGCTTGACGATGCTTGCCGTTATTGCAGGGCTGCTGACAGGATGCGGCGCGGGGGACGGCGCGAAATCGATGATGAGCGCGGACACCACGGTGGCAGAAAATGGTGCGGCGCCGCAGGAGTATTATGATGCCGGCATTGCCTATGACAATTACGCAATGAACGACATGGCGGCGGAGGAAATTGCCGCGGAAAAGTCTGCGAAAGGCGGTGACACCACGGCAAACCAGACGCAGAATCCGGAAAAACTGACGCTTTTGGAAGAAAAACTTGTGTACCACTGCAACCTGGACATTGAGACCCTGGACTATCCGGCAACCATGACCTCCGTAAAAGACACCATCACCAAATATGGCGGAATTGTTCAGTCAGAGAGCGAGAATGACAGCGGTGCAGAATGGTATTATGAAAATTACCGGAAGACAAGCGCGACAATGCACAATTATCTTGAGGTGCGGATTCCGTCAGAAAATTATGACAGCTTTCTGTCAGCGCTCGACGGTGTCGGCAAAATCATTTCCAAGTCGACAAGCGTGGACAATATCAGTCAGCGGTACTATGACACCACATCGCAGATAGAGGCGTTAAAGATACAGGAAAAGAACCTGCTTGCCATGATGGAAAAGTGTGAGACGATAGAGGATATGATAGCAGTGGAGCAGAGGCTTTCCGAGGTGCAGTACCAGCTGAGTGAATTGCAGACTTCCAGACGCTACATGGATATGGATGTTGCCTATTCTTATGTAAATATCAGTGTTACCGAGGTGATGGAGTACCGCCGGGACAGTGAGCCTGTCCGGAGAAACACCTTTGCCGACCGGCTGAAAAATACTGTTTTGTCCACCGGAAAGGGATTCCTTGCATTTCTGGAGGGACTGCTGTTTCTGCTGATTCACCTGGCTCCGTACATATTGATTATTGCGGTATTCTGCTTTGTATTCCTCAGAAAAAAGATACGCTGTTTTATGGAAGCACACAAGGCAAAGAAAGCACAGAAACACAACCAAGATAATAAGCCGTCTACCTGACAGCGCCGGGTGCAGTCCCATAAACAGCACGGAATGCCCTGTAAAAAGAACGCATACTGCTAAATCCGCTGGAAAAGCAGATGTCTGTCACGGAAAGATTAGAGTGTGTCAGCAGACCCATCGCGTGTTCCGCACGGATTTGCCGCAGATAATCGCTGTAGGAACAGCCGAAGTTCTCCTTAAAGATATGGGAGATGTGGTACTTGCTGTAGCCAAGTGCATCGGCAAGCTGCGACAGGCTGATTTCCTCGGTAAAATGCTGGCTTAGATAATTGGAAATATCCTGGCAGATGCCGCCAGAGACATTTTCCTGCCGGATAAGCGGCATCTGCGATAGAATCATCGCAGTGAGAATATACAGATATCCCTTTGCAATGCGGATATCTGTATTTTTTTGCACATTTTCCAGAAGGCCTGATACCAGAGAGGAGAATTGTTCCGGCTCGCCAAGACCGGTGATAAAGGGACTCCGGGGACGCTGCATATGAAATTCCGTGGCAAAATCAGGCAGAAAATCAAGGCTGAAAATAATCATCACGGCGCGGGAGTGCAGGGGCGTATGGGTCTCATGGACGATGTTTGGGAAGGCGATGGATACCATCCCCTTTTCCAGGCACATTTTCTGGCCTGATATGGTAATCTCGATAGCTCCGTCAAGCACATAGAAAATTTCGACCTGGCGGTGCATGTGCGCCAGATAGTTGTTATTTTCTGTCACTTTCACAAACAGATTCTCGTCCCAGTTCTGGTAAATCATCGGAATCCCCCCCGTTTTTTGAAATGCTTTCAAATATAGATATGAAATGATTATAGCAGATAATCTGACCAGACCGCAATATTTGGCACAGAAAACTTGCGCCCGGACATTGTAGAAAATGCAGGAGATACAGTATACTGTTTTTATGCACACGCGCGTCCAAATGAACTATGTCAGCAAGCTGCCGGACGCGCGGCACGCGAGTAGAGGGACATTCCCCTGCTCGATTCGACAATGGAAACATAGAATCAGTTATTGGCAGTCAAATGAAAGGATGGTACAAAAATGGCTACAGGCAGTATATGGAACGCGGACTTGGGAAACGGAAACTACCGCAACCCGATACTCTATGCGGATTATTCGGATCCGGACGCAATCCGTGTCGGAGAAAATTATTTCATGATTGCGTCAAGCTTTGGCAATGCGCCGGGGCTGCCGCTGCTCCACTCAAAAGACCTCGTAAACTGGAAGGTGGTCAATTACATTATTGACGAGATTCCGGAGGAACGCTACAAGGATCCGATACATGGGTGCGGCGTGTGGGCGCCCGCAATCCGCTATCATGAGGGCACTTACTATGTCTGCTTTCCCATGCCGGATGAGGGCATTTACATGAGCACGGCGACAGATCCTTTTGGAAAATGGTCAAAGCCTGTCAATATCAGACCCGGCGCCGGATGGATTGACCCCTGTCCGTTCTGGGATGACGACGGAAAAGCATACCTCGTCGCAGGGGTTGCAAAAAGCCGTATCGGTTACAAGAGTGTACTCCACATGGTAGAGATGCAGCCGGACGGAATGGGGCTGATAGGCGAGGAACATAAGGTATTTGACGGCAATGAGAACGACCAGGTGACCATTGAAGGACCTAAAATGTATAAGAAAAATGGGTGGTATTATATCTTCGCACCGGCGGGCGGCGTAAAGACCGGCTGGCAGACGGTGCTCCGCTCCAGAAATGTATTTGGACCCTATGAATATAAGATTGTGATGCGCCAGGGGGACACCAGTGTCAACGGACCACATCAGGGTGCATGGGTTGACACGGCCACAGGCGAGGACTGGTTCCTGCATTTTCAGGATGTTTATGGGGCTGGGCGCATCACGCACTTGCAGCCCATGAGCTGGCATGAGGACTGGCCGGTCATTGGCATTGCAAAGGAGGGCAATGATTACGGTGAGCCTGTCATGGAGTACCGGAAGCCGGATGTGGGCGGCGTGAAATGCTGCGTGTGCGAGCCGGAAACGTCCGACGACTTCAAAGGAAACCAGCTGGGGTTACAGTGGCAGTGGAATGCAAATCCGCAGAAGGACTGGTATGAATTGACAGGAGACAACTTAAAATTAAATGCGGTGCATAAGGTGACGGTGTACGGAGATATGCCCAACCTTTTGTTACAGAAATGGCCGGCGCCGGAGTTTACCTGCCTCACAAAGCTTGACTTGTCGCATCTTGCGGAGGGTGATGAAGCGGGGGTAATTTCCATGGGTGTCTCTTATGGACTTGTCACGTTTGAAAAAAATGGGGACAGACTTGTGCCGTCTTTTGTGACCGGAGAGCAGAAATACGGAAAAATCCTGCCGGAGACGACCGTGGAGACGCGGCACGCGCTTGCAGAACTGGACTGGAGCCAGGCGAAAGAGCTCCATGTCAGGTATACGGTAAAGCGGGCTGGGACGCAGGATTTGAGCAGCAGTGAAAAAGGGTTTCCGCTGGAGCTTGTGACATTCGAATACAGCACGGACGGAGCCGTTTATCAGAAAGCAGGAGAAATGCATGCGGTTCCGGGACGGTGGGTTGGCGTGAAAAATGGTGTTTTCTGTGCATCCAGGAACACAGCAGGCAAAGGCTATGCGATTGCTGTGGATGTTCAGTATGAACGATAAGAATGGAGGATAAATATGAGTCATACATACCAGAATCCGGTACAAAGAGGTTTTTTTCCAGACCCGTCTGTTGTGCGTGTCGGTGAAGACTATTATATGGTGAATTCCACGTTCCAGTATTTTCCGGCAATTGCCATCAGCCACTCAAAGGATATGGTGCACTGGCACGTCATCGGACATGCCATCACGGATTCCGATGATCTTGACTTGCAGGATATCAGGGATTCCCATGGTATCTGGGCGCCGGATATTTCCTATCACAACGGCAAATTTATCATTATGGCGACACTCCGCCTGAATGCGGATGGAAAACGTGAAAATAACGTGATGCGCAGGCAGCTTGTCGTCACTTCGGAGAAGCCCGAGGGACCATACAGCAAGCCAGACTGGCTTGAGGTGGACAGTATTGACCCGTCCCATTTCATCGATGATGACGGAAAGCACTATATGGTCATCAGCCCAGGCATCAATCTGGTGCCGCTGAGCGACGACTGCACAAGGGTTGTCGGGGAAACGATTCCTGTCTGGCCGGGAACCGGCGAGCGCTGTCCCGAGGGTCCCCATCTGTTAAGGCGTGGAAAATATTATTATGCGATTCTCGCAGAGGGCGGCACGGGATATGGACATGGCATCAATGTGGGGCGTTCGGAGAATCTATTCGGACCGTACGAGCCGTGCCCATATAATCCGCTGATGCGCCAGTTTGACCCTGACGCGCCGATTCAGCGGACAGGCCATGGCAAGCTGATCGAAACGCAGAATGGCGACTGGTGGGTATATTATCTCATGGGCAGACCCAACCAGGGGCATTACACGACCATTGGCAGGGAGTCGGGATTAGACCCTGTCACATGGCTTGCAGATGACTGGTTCATTATCAATGACAGGAAAGGTCCAAGCACCGAGCAGACCGCGCCTGACCTGCCGCAGCACCCCTTTGAGAAATGGACAAGGGACGATTTTGACAACGAACAGCTGAACGTAAACTGGGAGTTTGTGCGCAATCCTGCAAAAGGAAGCTACTCCCTCACGGAGCGACCGGGATTTTTCCGCATCTGGACACGCGACGGGCAGCTCTCTGAGATCCGCGCGAAGAACACGCTTGTGCGCCGGGAACAGGAGCTTTGCTATACCGCGTCGACAAAGCTGGATTTCCACCCGTCAAGGAATGGGGAGCAGGCCGGGCTTACATGCTATTACAGTACGGCAACCTATGCGCGCTTTTCCGTCTGCTATGAGGAGGGCAGAAGGCTGCAGCTTGTCATCAACCGCAACCATGGCGAGGAGCTGATGGCGTCCGTGGATGACTTGGAGGAACGCAGTGTTTACCTGAAGGTCGTTGTGGATAAGCTGACCAGGAGCTTTTACTATAGCTACGACGGTGAGAGCTGGACACTTGCAGGCGTGTTGGAAAACTGCATTTACCTATGTGACGAGGGCGTTCCTGACGACCCCAAGCGCCACACAGGGACACTGGTGGGAATCTACGCCAACAACGGAGGCTGCGGCACAAGGATTCCGGCGGATTTTGACTTTTTTGAATATATTGATTAAAATTCAAAGCATTTTCTGGCTGGTATCAAGTCTCCGTAACCCTCCGATGGCGAGCGGCTTTCTGGGATTCAGCTCAAAAAGCCTGCGCGCCATCGCAGGGTTTGGCGGCGTGCCAAGCCCATTGAGGTAACAGGTGCCGAGTATGTCCGAGCCCCATGTATTTCCCTTGAAGTATGCCTTGCTCAGTAATAAAAAGGCCTGCGTATAGTCACACGCAATCCCATCCCCGCCGCGAAAGTAAATTTCACCCAGCAGGTTACAGAAATCGACATCATCCGGCAGCTGGGCGTAGCCTTTTTCCAGATAAAATAAAGCCTTTTTCAGGTCAAGCGGCAGCAGTCCGTTATAAGTGTACAGTTTTCCCAGGCAGTAGCAGGCGTAGATATCATTGTGTGACACTGCGCGCTCGTAGAGTTCGACTGCCTTGGTCAGCTTGCTGTCATCACGGTATTCGTTTCCGACGATGCGCTCGTAAGCCCCGATACCCATATCCGCGCCTATGTGAATATAATTTCTTGCCTTCTGGCGCTGAACCGGAGCGCCGTGCCTGCCATTGCGGAGTATGTCAACCAGATTTGGGATGGCAATGCCAAGACCGTGCGACACGCACTCCTCATAGAGCCGCACGGCCATCGCAGTCCATTCATATTGAAGCCGTTCCATTTTTTTGGTTCCGACCGTTTCAGCGGAAATATCAAGAAAATCGGCAGCCGTGCAGTAATAATACGCATTGGCAATCAAAAATTTGCAGAATATCTGACCGGAATCTGCTTTTTGGGCAATGACGTCCCATATCTCTTTTTTGGAATGGTAAGGCGGCTGGACACAGCTGCCGCGCGGCGGCTGGTAGCCGTCCTGGTGCATGGTTCCGAACATGCCTACTGCACTTTCAAGGTTCAGGCTCATGTCAAAACACTCATACGCAAACTTTTTATCCTCGGGCATTCCGACCATGGGATCCACATAGCTTCTTCCCAGGTAACAGCGTCCGAGAAAATAGTAGGCATCCCCGTCCCCCGTATTTGCGGCATCACGAAGCATGGCAAGCGCTTCCTCGCGCCTGCCTGAATGTGTGTCAAACCATATTATCTGAATTGCCTTTTCTACTCTTTCGTCAAAAAGTGTAGCCATTATCCATCACGCCTTTACATCTTTTTATTGAGTATACCACATTCCGGAAGCTTTTAAAATCAAATATTTTCTGCCGGATCCTTCCGGTGCGCCTCAGTCTCAATCGCCTGGACGTCATCCCTGTCGAAATCATTCTCCCGCAAATGCTTCATCGCGTGCAAAAATCGTTTTTGCTGTGCATTGTAACATGACAAATTTCATAATTGAATCAGTCAGCACCTCCTTACGTGCTGAATTTGGTGACAGCTTCACCATTTACACAGAGTCGCTTGAACAAGGTTTTGAAAGACCTTGTTTTTTTGTGCGCTGTGTTGGCGCCACGCATCAGCTGAAGCGGGGAAACCAGTATTTCAGGGAGAACCGGTTTTGTATCCGGTATGTCCCGAAAAGCAGGGAACAGGCAAACAGGGAATGCAATGCAGCTGCCGAAAGGCTTTCCTGCTGCCTGGAACAGGTAATTGTTTCCGGAGATGCCATGCGTGGCACAAAAATGAAATGGGAAATGGCGGATGAAATGATGGATTTTTATGTAAACTACGACTTGTTTGTTTACGGAGGAAAAGAACCCATCCCTGTCATGGAGGAGCTTTCCGTGGAAACATCCATGAAAGCATGAAGGAGGTAGTTTGAAACAACACATGGCAAAAGATGTAAAAGAACAAAACAAAAATCAAATGGGCGGACACTGATTTCGAACCGATAACGCCGTCGATTCCGGTCTTCGCAAGAAGGCCAAAGCGCCACTGGCACCATTGCACCCATTTCGCATCATTTCCGGTTGTGCCGTGTCCGATGTTTTTGTCGGTTCTGTGTAGGGATTATTAAAAATGGCACAGGCAAGGCTTGGGCTGGTGCCGGATGGAATCGTGGGAGAAAAAACACGAAAGGCATTTTTAACCTGACAATCCCCCTCTTATTTTTTCTGCCAGCGCATTCCGCACAAATTCCTGCCCTGCGTTTTGGATATCAGTATCCTGTCCTGCAACTGACATGGTATTCCTGCTTCCCCGCGTGGATAATGCCTTTATTTTTAATTCCTGTTCCTCTGTACTCTTGTTCCCAATACCGTCTGTCCATCTGCGCTTCCCATCTTTAAATAAAATGCCCTTGAAACCCTTCTGGCTTCCAGTATACTTGTATAAGAATATCCTTTCGTATCATAAACTGCAAAGTAATGGACTCCTGTTGATAAAATGCAGTTTCCGTTTGAGTAATACAGCCTTTCCGCAGATGAATCGGTATTAATCCATACCATAGAATGATTTTCAGGTGCGTCAAAATTAATATGAATCATCATTGGAGACGTTATATTCAGTTTATAATAATCCATATCCTTTATGGTATCAATAATTCCAGTGACACTACCACCTGTAAATGCGTTTTCAGTTCCTATGATTTGTGCATTACCAATCGAATCATTTATTTCACTGTCAATAAAGTTTGCATTTGAGAAAAAATCCATTATATATGCACCCAATAAAATATATTCCTTCTTCAATCACGTAGCTGAAGTATTCTTCTTCCCCCATATTTGTTGCACTTAAATTGGTATTTTCAAGTTGCATTAAATCAGTATTTAGTTTAAGCATGAATACATCAGCATCAACATTTTTATCAGATTTAATAAAAATGGATATTTTAGTCAAATTAGATATATCAAATGCATACCAACGAGCTTCGCCTTCTTGGGTAAGTATACCCGAGTATTCTGTGTTGGGTTTTACACCATAGGCATTATTAGGGTCTGTATTAGGGGGAAGTTCTTCTTGTATAGCTGGCAAAAACTCTAATTCAGCAATAGAGTTTATGGTTCCTGTTTTCCATCCTTCAATACATTTGACATCTGATGTGTCAAGAATTGCATTACAATCAAATGGAGCGTCAGCTGTTCTGGAATTAGTTGTAAGCTGTTGTATTTCATAATTAATCGGATTTTTGCAGTCAAATAATTCTGTAGATAAGCAGCTTTGACAATATGCAGTCCATGTGCCATATCGCATTTGACAACGGCATCACACATTTTGACCTTGCAAACAACTATGGACCCATCTATGGGGCTGCGGAGGAAAACTTCGGACGCATACTGGCGAAAGGACCTGGCATCTATCGGGACGAGCTGGTGATTTCGACCAAGGCAGGATATGACATGTGGCAGGGACCCTATGGGGACGGAGGCAGCAAAAAGTACCTGGTTGCAAGCCTTGACCAGAGCCTGAAACGGATGGGGCTTGACTATGTCGACATTTTTTACCACCACAGGCCAGACCGCGAAACACCCATTGAGGAGACCGCAAGGGCGCTGGATGGCATCGTGAGAAGCGGAAAGGCGCTCTATGTCGGAATTTCTAATTATAATAAGGAAGAAACAATTGCAATCGCCGCGCTTTTTCAAGAGATGGGCACGCCGTTTATTATCAACCAGCGCAAATATTCCCTGTTTGACAGAACCATAGAAAAGGACGGCCTGAAGGACTATGCGTCAGCCAACGGCATTGGTATCATTACGTTCTGCCCGCTGGCGCAGGGACTCCTCACGAACCGTTATATTGACGGAATCCCGCAGGACTGCCGTATCCGCACTGACGGCAGGTTTTTAAAGGAGTCTGCGCTGGATGAAGGAACACTTGGGCGCATTCGGGAGTTAAACGCACTTGCACAGGAGCGCGGGCAGAGCCTTGCGCAGATGGCGCTCGCATGGATATTGCGGGATGGGGATATCACAAGCGTACTGATCGGGGCATCAAAGCCCGCGCAGATTACAGACAATGTTGGCATGCTGTCCAACCTTACATTCAGTGATTCCCAGCTGCAGAAAATAGAACAGATATGCGGGTCATAAGAATGGCGTGGATTAATGGTAAACGATGCTTGTGCCAAAAGGCATCAGTGCCAGCTTTGCAAGTTTAAACTGCTGTAGGCCGAATGGGATGCCGATTACTGTAATGCAAAGCAGGCATCCGATTACGAGATGCTCCACGGCGAGAGGGATTCCGGATATCAGAATCCAGATAACATTGACAAGGAATGAGACGGCACCGCCGCCATAAACAATTTCCTTTCCAAAAGGGAAGAAGGACATGGATGCAAATTTAAAGCACTGGATGCCATAAGGGATTCCGATAATGGAAATGCACCACAGGCATCCGGCAAGCATCCAGCTCAGCCCGCTAATACATCCGCCAAAGATAAACCACAATAAATTACCGAGACAGTTCATTTTTTCATACTCCTATCTTTTCATGCTGGACGATTGCCGGCACACTATTTTTTGCAACACTTCCGTTTTCGGCAGTGTCATGTCATTTTTAAATGCATTCCCAGCATATCACATTTTAACCGGAGTTTCATTAAGGGCAGATTAATTTTTGATAAAAGCGGAAGCGCAGTTTTGCGGGCTTGGGACGTGTTAAGATGAGTAAAAATTTGATAATAATATACACATAATATACAGATTCATATCATGTCTATCGCCCTGACAAGGTCGTCGAGGCTTTTTTTTATGTATACCTTGTTTGTCACGTCTTTCTTGGCGTGTCCGAGGATTTCCTTGATGCAGTTCTGGTTGACGCCAGCCCTGTCCATCATGGTGGCACAGGTATACCGCGTGTCGTGCGGAAGGTGCTTCAGGTTCAGGCTTTCCATGGCTGGCTGCCAGATGTCCTGCATGAAGAGGGTGCGCGAGTAGCGCCTGCCATCATGGCGCAGCAGATAGCCGTTTTCGCAATATAATTCCGAAACAAAGGGGAGTATCTTGTGTGCAATTGGGATTACGCGGTCTCTGCCTGCATCCGTTTTTATTCCTCCGGTCATGTGGCGGCTTTCAAGGAAGACATTCTGGCATTTCATGGATAACAGCTCCTCGATGCGCAGCCCGGTATAAATCATTATCAGGACAATCCGGATATTTCCGTCACTGGAATGTTCCCACAATGATGCCATCTCGCTTTCTGAAAATGTGTCATGGATGGATTCGGCACTCTTTTTATAATTGAACTCGACATCCCCTATGAAGTTTTCATCAATATACTTCTGCTTCCTGGCAAAGTCAAAGACGCTGTAGAGCACCGTGCTGAGGTTGTTCACCGTGGAGCCGGACATGGATGTGGCGCTGTCAGCAATGTCCTGTATGTCCTGGAATTTGATGCAGTTGATTTTCTTTGTATGGATGGAATGGCAGCGTTTAAATGCGGCATTGTAGGAACATGACAGCCGCCTTGACACGGTGCCCTTCCGGCTCTCAATCTGTTTCAGGTGCCGGTCAAGCCATAAATCATAGCATTCCGCAAAGGTCGGGCAGGAATTGACATTGGAGGCTTTCACGGGCATGCCTGCATTGTACTGTGCCAGCAGCAGCTGTGCGTCTTTCTTTCCCTGCTGCGTGCGCTCAAAATATCCAAGGTATTTGTACCGGGGGATTTCCCGGCAGTCCTCCGTCAGCTTCATATATGAAAAAATGACGGTTAGTATTTTATCTACATCTTACAAAAATTATGTTCCGGATAAGATATGAAAATGTGAGGGTAGAATTTATGGCTTATGGTGTGATAGCATATCTTTAGGCGGAAAGACCAAAATAAGAGGGGTGGAGCGGATGACTGATAAAGACTATATTAACCGGATTATAGAAATAGTTAAGTTAATGGGGAGGCTGATTTGAAGTTCCTGAAACAGATATATACCATGATGCATCATTACATCAAAAAGAGAAGGCATTAGCGTTTTTGATGTTGCGATATTGCATACAATATGACATACTTCCAAAGGGCAATACCATAACGGTGGACGGCTGCCTGCTCGCTGGACTATAGTTCCAAGAACTCCCGAAAGGAGGTCTTATATGGGAAATATACGAAAGGAAAAGGCTTTATGTACATAACCCTGTCTGAACTGATTCAGATTGGTATCTTTTTGGTAGGCTTTGCAGCCGTGCTGAAAAGTAAAAAATGAGCATAAAAATAACCGCCCAGTCTGCAAACTAACGGTTATTTTTATAAGTAACTTATAAATGCAGGCAACCGTTCATCGGTATTGCCTTTTCAATTACAATATAACATAAAAATATACAGAAATCAATTCATTTATTTTGGGGGAAGGAGTCAGCCTTCCTTTTTTATTTCAGCAATTAGTCCGTCTATGGTTTCATTAATGACCTGTTTAGACTTATCATCAAGTTTGCAATAGGTTTTCAAAATGCTTTTGATTAAGGTATAGGCAGGATTTTCAGTTGAGAGTAAATCCTCTATGTATTCAGCGAGTTCATCTTCCTCTAATTTGGGAGGCTGTTTGGGCTCAATTCCGTTTCGCAGCCATTCTTCGCGATATCCGAATTCGCGACAGATTGATTTGAGCATATATGAATATGAGGTATTTTTTTCTCAACCTTCTTTCTTGGAATTTCCTATATTTGAATTATACAGGAAGCTCCTATAGATTTATTAAATTATAACAAAGATCAAGTGTTTTTGCATTTTTACTTGGACAACGGTACTTGTGGTGAATATAAAAAATGGGGAAACTCAAAATGTTTTATCCTTGACACTGTTTTTTAATAATGCTAGTATTAAAAACAGCAAGCAGGCACATACGGATACAGGTGCTAATAAAGGATAGAAAAGGATAAAAGAAAATGCAGGGACGTACACATAATTGTAACCAGCTCCGGCTGGAAAATGCCGGAGAGGAAGTAAAGCTTGTCGGATGGTTTGACAATCTGCGCAAGGTCAGCAAAAATTTAGGCTTTCTGGTCTTGAGGGATTTCTATGGTAAGACACAGATTGTCGTCGAGACAGAAGACATCATGGAGCAGCTCAGTGCCATCAACAACGAATCGACGCTCGAGGTAATCGGGACAGTGCGCGAGCGCAGCGCCAAAAATCCCAAGATGGAAACAGGCGATATCGAGATAGTGCCGTCAAAGGTCACCGTGTTAGGCAAATGCCAGTACAATGAACTGCCGTTTCAGATTGACCACTCCAAGGAGGCGGACGAGAATACACGGTTAAAATACCGCTATCTGGATTTGCGCAATCCTGCCGTCAAGTCCAAGATTGTGCTCCGCAGCAAGATTGTCGCAGACTTGCGCGCGGCAATGATAGGACATGACTTTATGGAGATAACAACGCCGATACTGACATGCTCCTCACCGGAAGGCGCACGGGACTACCTCGTGCCGTCAAGAAACCACCCCGGGAAATTTTATGCGCTGCCGCAGGCGCCGCAGCAGTTCAAGCAGCTATTGATGGCTTCCGGTTTTGACCGCTATTTTCAGATTGCGCCGTGTTTCCGTGACGAGGACGCCAGGGCAGACCGCTCGCCGGGAGAGTTTTACCAGCTGGACATGGAGATGGCATTTGCCAGCCAGGATGATGTGTTTGCCGTTTTGGAGGACGTGCTGCCGCCCATTTTCGCGAAGTATGGCATTTACCATGAGGCATCCAGACCGCCATTCAAGCGGATTCCTTATCGGGAGGCGATGGAACAGTACGGCTCGGACAAGCCCGATTTGCGTATAGACCTTGTTGTGCAGGATGCGACACAGGTGCTCGCGGACTGCGGGTTTGAGCCATTTGCAGGCAATGTTGTAAAAGCTGTTGTCGCGGACAATTTTACAGGCACGAGAAAGCAGATTGACAAAATGTGCGCCGATGTCGAGGTGGTGAGCGGACAGAAGACCTACTGGTTCCGCCTTGATGAAAACGGCGAGCTTGTCGGCGGTATCGCCAAGTTTGTACAGGAAAAGAAAGCAGCCGTAGTCGAAGCGCTCCGGTTAAAAAATGGCAGCTTTGTCGCACTCTCCACAGGTGACCTGCGGACGGCGCAGAAGACATCCGGCGTCATCCGGAAAACGCTTGCCAATGCATTTGAAGGATATATGAAAAAAGACAGCTACGAATTCTGCTGGATTGTCGATTTTCCGATGTATGAAATCGGTGAGGAATCAGGCGAGCTCGAATTCTGCCATAATCCGTTCTCAATGCCGCAGGGAGGCATGGAAGCGCTGGAGACAAAAGAGCCGTTGGAGATTCTCGCATACCAGTATGACCTTGTGTGCAACGGCGTCGAACTCTCGTCAGGCGCTGTCCGTAACCATGCCCCGGAAATCATGGTCAAGGCATTCCAGATTGTCGGGCTGGGCGAGGAGGACGTGAAAGCGAAATTCCCAGCAATGTACAATGCATTCTGCTACGGCGCGCCGCCACACGCAGGCATTGCCCCCGGCGTAGACCGCATGGTCATGCTCATCGCCGGCGAGGAAAGCATCCGTGAGATTATTCCGTTCCCGATGAATAAGACCGCACAGGACGTGATGATGGGTGCCCCCGCGACAGTGGACGAAAAACAGCTGCGAGACGTCCATATCCGCATTGCCGAGCAAGCAAAAGAATCATAAAAAATTCTTGCTTTTTGCACTGTTTTATGATTTAATGATAAATGTCAGGGCGAACCTGACATATGGGTGGATTCCCGAGTGGCCAAAGGGGACAGACTGTAAATCTGCTGCTTTATGCTTCGGTGGTTCGAATCCACCTCCACCCATTTAGGGATACAAAAGGATACCAGATGATGGTATCCTTTTTTGTGCATACAGATGTCCGGATGAAATATGTCAGCAGATCTAACAGATGCCCTGCTCGATTATGGCTGATGGAATTGACAGATTTATCGGAAACATTTAAAATGTTGTTAGAGTGTGGGACAAGGAGATATGCTATGGGTAAGTCAATTCTCGAAATTTATAATAATATCAGCGTGCAGCAGTATAAAACGGATATGGGATTCAAGGCACTGGTTGAAGGGGTGCATGAGAATATGTTTGTCATTCCGGAATACCAGAGAAAATACCGTTGGAGCAAAGTGCAGGTAGAAGAACTGGCGGCTTCCTTGGTAAGGGGGCTTCCGATTCCGCCGATTTATACATACCGAAATGAAAAAGGACAGTTGGAAATATTGGACGGACAACAGAGGGTAATGAGTCTCTATTTTTATTATATTGGCAAGTTTTTCAA
>ERZ778504.1009-NODE-1009-length-23317-cov-6.211934_pt1 | contig 23317 bp, 17 predicted proteins | sample MGYA00510046_ERZ778504 | MGnify/ENA primary metagenome ERZ778504 (study PRJEB29527, sample SAMN07138964) | mouse gut metagenome | material: feces | host: mouse | place: China:Nanjing | collected 2016-01-25 ...
GAGGCTGACTGGTTGACCCGGTTCTTGGCCTTGGATTTTGTCTTTGCCGTCGATGTCTTGTCGAGGTCTTTTTCTTCCTTGAGGTCTATCTCGTTGCGGTTTGAGTCTATGACCCTGTACTGGAGGTAGGCGAGCGACTGGTCGGCCACTATCTTGAACTTTCCTCCCAGCTCGAGCCGCCAGCGGCGGTAGAGCGAAATCAGCCCTTTCTTCAGGTAGGCTTCCACGAAGGGATGCACATAGAGGATGAAGTCTTTGATTTTAAGGTCGTTGGTCAGATACGCGAGTTTCTCCCTGAGGGTGTCGGTGAAGAGCAGCGAGGGCTGCACCTCCCCTTTGCCGAAGCATGAGGGGCATGTCTCGGCTGTCACGATGTCGAGGGCCGGGCGGACGCGCTGCCGGGTGATTTGCATCAGTCCGAATTTGCTGAGCGGCAGGATGTTGTGGCGCGCGCGGTCGTTGGCCATTATCTGGCGCATATGCTCGTAGAGCGCCTGGCGGTGTTCGGCCTTGTTCATGTCGATGAAGTCAATGACGATGATGCCGCCCATGTCGCGCAGGCGCAGCTGGCGGGCTATCTCGTCGGCGGCCCTGAGGTTTACCTCCAGGGCGTTTGTCTCCTGGTCGTTCCCTGCTTTTGCACGGTTGCCGGAGTTCACGTCGATGACATGCAGGGCCTCTGTGTGCTCGATGATGATGTATGCGCCTGACTTGAATGAGACGGTCTTGCCGAACGACGACTTTATCTGCTTGGTGATGTTGAAGTTGTCGAAAATCGGGGTCTCTTTCGTGTAGAGCTTGACAATCTCTTTTTTCTCCGGGGCGATGAGGCTTACATATTTCTGTATCTGGGTGAATGCTTCCGCCTCATTGACGTGTATGTTCTCGAACGAGGGGGAGAACACGTCGCGCAGGACGCCGACGATGCGGCTTTCCTCTTCGAAAATCAGCGATGGCACTTGCGCGGTGCGGGCTTTGGCCACGGTGTCTTCCCAGCATTTGCGGAGGGTCTGTATCTCGTGGTTGAGCTCGGCCACGGATTTTCCTTCGGCCGAGGTGCGGATGATTACGCCGAAGTTTTTCGGGCGTATGCTTTCCACGAGGTGGCGCAGGCGTAGTTTTTCTGCTGTTGTCTTGATTTTCTGGGAGATGGAGATTTTGGTGGAGAACGGAATCAGGACAAGGTATCGGCCCGTGAATGAGATTTCAGTGGTCAGGCGGGGGCCTTTCGACGAAATCGGCTCTTTGACAATCTGTACCATCAGTTCGCGTCCGCATGTGAGCTGGTCGGTGACGGTGCCGTGTTTGTCGATGTCAGGCAGCAGCTTCATCTTCTGGACCTGGGGCATGGGGGCCTTGGGGTCGTCGAGGAGCTGCTTGAGGAATTCGGAATAGGAAGAAAAGTGGGGTCCAAGGTCCAGATAATGAAGGAACGCGTCTTTTTCGTAGCCGACGTTGACAAAGGCGGCGTTGAGGCCCGGCATGAGCTTCTTCACTTTCGCCACGTATATGTCACCGACGGCGTAGGCCAGGTTGCGGCTCTCTTTCTGCAGGGAGACCAGCCGGCCATCCTCGGTGAGGGCTATGGAGACCTCCTGAGGCTGTACGTCGACGATTAGTTCGCTTTTCATTCGTTCATTAAGGGGATTTGGGGTTGAGTTGTGGGAGAGGGATGGGGCTTTTTCAAAAACGCGAGAACAAACTTTTTTCGCGGCTGTCAGCCGTTGGGTTGTCGGCGGCCGTCGGGAAAAGTTTGTTCTGTTTTATATATCGCGTTTTCAATAAGCCTGAACAGTTCAAGGATTATTTCTTCTTGTGACGGTTCTTTCTCAGGCGTTTTTTACGCTTGTGGGTAGCCATCTTGTGGCCCTTTCTCTTTTTTCCGCTGGGCATTGTAAGAAACTTTAAATGGTTAGCTATCGGTTAATTGTCTCAGGTGGTGTGAGAAGACTCCGTTGCGTGAGGGCCGGTTTATTTCTGGTCCTTGAGGTCTTCCATGAACACTTTCGCGGGCTTGAAAGCGGGGATTTTGTGTTCGGGGATGATGATGGTGGTGTTCTTGGAGATGTTTCGGGCTGTCTTCTGCGAGCGGGTCTTGATGATGAAGCTGCCGAAGCCGCGCAGGAAAACCGGTTCGCCGTGGGCGAGGGAGTCCTTGACCACTTCCATGAACTTTTCGATTGTTTCGAGAACTGCGGCACGTTCGATGCCGGTTGTCTTTGAAATCTCGTTAACGATTTCTGCTTTCGTCATAGCGGGGTATATCGAGTTTATATTGAATGGTTGCCTTTGGGGCGTGTCGTAAGCGCTTTGGCGGGGCAAACCGTTGAACCGTAGAGGTTTAGGCCGAAACCAGGCGGCTGCGGGCCAAAATGCAACTGCAAATATCGTGATTTTTTCTGAAACAGAAGCTATTTCGGATGAAAAAAATTAAATAAAGCCCTATAATTGTGGTGAATGTGGGCTGGAGGGGGAGCGGAGGCCCGATTCAGATGTCGGTGAGCCGCCACCAGGAATAATTGGTCGAGGATGTGTCGGTGATTTCTCCGCCTTCGATGCGCTTGAGGCGTTTTACCACGGCCACCGTCACCGGCAGCACCATTATCTCGTAGAGGGTCTTGAGCAGCGCCTGCGATATTATCAGCGATATGATGGTCGACACGGGCAGGGCGCCGCCGAAGGCTATCGGGAAAAATATCAGGGAGTCGGTCCCCTCGCCCCAGAGCGTCGAGACAATGGCGCGGAGCGAGAAGCGCCAGGTGGCGCCTGACGGTGTGGCCTGTGACGCCGTGGCTGAGCGTTTCATGCGACTCATCACATAGGCGTTGACCATCGAGCCGCAGATGAATGCCGCGAAGCTGGCCAGCATTATGCGTGGCACCGAGCCGTAGATTGCCTCCATCGCTTCCTGGGAATGCCATTCCGGGCCGCCTGGGAGCCACAAGGCGATGTTGAGCATCACTGCCGCCAGCAGGCTCATGGCGAAGCCGAGCCATATGGCGAGGCGCGCGCGCTGGAATCCGTAGACCTCGACGATGCAGTCGTTTATTATATAAGAAAGGGGGAAGACGGCCAGGCCGGCGGTTACGGTCACCGGGCCGAGGCTGACGGTCTTGATTTCGACAAGGTTGGCGATGATGATGCAGACCACGAAAAGCACGGTCAGCGTCAGGAACGGGAGGGAGAGGCTGGGGCGGTTTTGACGTGATTTTTCCATTGTTCTTGTTTTTTACGAGGTTTCAAGCACTCGGGATAGGATGTCGCCGCGGCGGGGCCGGGGTGTCAGTGTCAATAGATGCGCGAGTAATATAGCGTCTGGGGTCCGTAGCCGCTGCTTGGTGGATATGAGATCTGTATGGCGTTTGAGTTGGCCGCGTAGATGTAGCAGTCTTCGCGGTATGAAGGGCCGTAGGCCGGATACCATCTGAACGAGAGGTAGTCTCCGTCGCAGTAGTAATCGAAGTCCTCGTATTCACCGGTGTAGTTGTTCTGCCAGTAGCCGGTGCCATCCATGTAGAATGTGAGGGTCTCGTCGGGATACTGCATGCACTGCCATGTGCCGTTGAGGTACCAGCGTTCGTCGGGGCTGTCATATTGGCATGAAGTTAACCCGAGTCCTGCCACAATAACGGCAGCGATCAGCAGTATCTGTATCCTTAATTTCTTCATTTTTCACAATTTTAGGCAAAGTTAATAGATTAACGCCAAACGTAGGGCATGCGGTCGCGGGCTTAACATTCATTAACTGGAAGCCCGTTTTTTTGCTCCGGGCGGCAATAAAGAGTCTCAGGCGGCGTTAATAAATCAATGAGTGAGAAAAGAAAGACATCGGGCCTGGCCGGCAGGATTGCGTTGGTCGCGGCGTTGGTCGCGGCGATGTTTTGCGCGTCAGTGCCGGTGTCGGCCAAGAAGCTCAACGACAAGGTGCAAAACCGGCCGTATGCCGACATGCGCCGTTTCCATCTCGGTTTCTCCGTGGGGATGAACACATTCGGCATGAGCTTCCACCACAACGGTTTTGTCACCGACCAGGGGCAGACATGGTTCATGTCTCAGCCGGCTTACAATCCCGGTTTTTGCGTCAACGGCCTCGCCGAGCTGCGCCTCAACGACTATTTCTCGCTGAGGGTCAGCCCGGGCCTGTGGTTTGGCAACAGGGTGATAGACTTTTACGACGTGGCCAACGATGTGCGCGAGCGCCAGGACCTGAAGTCGGCCTATATTGTGCTTCCCGTCGAGCTGAAATTCGCCGCCCAGAGGATGCGTAACCTGCGCCCCTATGTTGTCGGCGGCGTGATACCATCGGTCGATGTGGCCAAGAAGAACATCGATTTCATCAAGACGAAATCCTCTGAGTTCATGCTCTCGGTCGGCTTCGGCTGTGACATCTACCTGCCGTATTTCAAGCTCATCCCGGAGCTGAAATTCTGCTTCGGGCTGACAGACTGCATAAACCATGACCGCCCCGACCTCGTCGACGATCCCCTGCGCACCAATGTCAACCTCTCGGTGAAGCGCGCAACCACCCAGATGGTCGTCCTCTCTTTCTATTTTGAATGAAAATTATGAAAAGACGGTTAAGAGCTGACAACCTGCTGATTCCGCTGCTGCTCTGGGGGGGCTTTCTCATAGGGGCGTTCCCGGCCCGCGCCCAGTCAGACGCGCAGTTCTCGCAATATTTCGAGGTCCCCAACTATTATAACGCCGCGGCGGTCGGGACCACCGACCTGCTGAAGATACGAGGCGGAGCCAGGCTCCAATGGGTCGGAATCCAGGGCGCACCGAAGACCTTTGTCGTCGCCGCCGACATGCCGTTCATGCTGTTCAAGAAACGCTTCGGTGTCGGCCTGGTGATGCAGCAGGAATCGATGGGCCTCTACAAGAACCTCAACCTCGGGGCGCAGGTGGCTTACAAGCAAAGGCTTTTCAAGGGCACGCTCTCGATTGGCGCGCAGTTTGGATTTGTCGACCAGTCATTCAAAGGCACCGAAGTTTACATACCCGACCAGGATGACTTCCACCAGCCCAATGACGACGCGATTCCGAAGCAAGACATACGAGGCAACGCCTTTGACGTGAGCGCGGGAGTCTTCTACTCACATCCCAAATTCTGGCTCGGGGTCTCCGGCACCCACCTCAACGCCCCGGCGGTGAGCCTCAACGCCGACTCCGGGGAAAACTCAGAGGAGAAAAACTACGAGTTCCAGATCGGACGAACCTTATATTTCATGGCCGGAAGCAATATTAAGGTGAAAAACACGTTATTTGAAGTGATGCCGTCTGCGTTGGTCAAGACCGATTTCACCTTCACCACTTGGGAGGCTACATTGCGCGGCCGTTACAACAAGTTCCTCTCCTTGGGAGTGGGCTACCGCTGGAAAGACGCCGTCTACGCCATCATCTCGGCCGAGCTGAAGGGATTTTACATAGGATTCAGCTATGATTATCCGACATCGGCCATTGCCCGCGCATCCTCGGGCAGTTTCGAGATATTCGCAGGCTACAGCCTGAAACTCGACTTCTCGGAGAAGAACCGAAACCGCCACCGCAGCGTCCGCATCATGTGATACCACCGGGCCGCCGGCCTGGATGCCATAACAAAGACCACAACTACTCAGAAATATGAAGAAGCTTTCGTTATACCTCCTTCCCGCCCTGTTGCTGCTGCTGACAGCCGCGAGCTGCGCCTCCGGGCGCCGTGGTGGCTCCGCCGGCGGCGAAGTGACCGGAGTGGGAGGAACTTCCTGGGGTGAGCCAACCCCCTACGGTATGGTGCTGGTGAGCCGTGGCTCCATGGACATGGGGCCTGCCAAGGCCGACAGCGCCTGGAACCTCGCCGCCGACACCAAAGGCATGTCTGTCGACGCCTTCTGGATGGATGAGACCGAGGTGACCAACTCCAAATACAAGCAGTTTGTCTTCTGGGTGCGTGACTCAATCATCCGCGAGCGCCTCGCCGACCCCGCCTACGGAGGCAACGAGGCTTACAAGATCGAGGAGGACAAGCAGGGCAATCCCATCACCCCCCATCTCAACTGGTCGAAGCCGATTCCCTGGCGCAATCCCGACGAGGATGCCCTCAGGGCCATAGAGAGTGTCTACCGCACCAACCCCATAACCGGGGCACGCGAGCTTGACCCCGAGCAGCTCAATTACCGCTATGAGGTCTTCAACCACACCGAGGCCGCCAAGCGCCGCAACCGTCTCGACCCTCGCAAAAGGGTCTACAACACCGACCTGGCGACCCCGACCGATATCCCACAGATATCGAAAGACACCGCCTATGTCAACGACGAGGGTGAAATCGTGCGCCAGACCATCTCCCGCGGCCTCACCGGCGACTATGACTTCCTCAACACCTACATCGTGAATGTCTATCCCGACACCACTTGCTGGGTCAATGACTTCGAGAACGCATACAACGAGCCTTACGTCCGCATGTATTTCAGCCACGGAGGCTACAGCGAATACCCCGTGGTGGGTGTCAGCTGGGAGCAGGCCAATGCCTTCTGCAACTGGCGCACCGACTTCCTCAAGCGTTCGCTCGGCAAGGAGGGGGTCTACATCGAGCCTTACCGCCTCCCGACCGAGGCTGAATGGGAGTTTGCCGCCCGTGCCGGGGAGAATGACAACATGTATCCCTGGGAGGGAGACCTGACCATGAGCGAGGACAAGGGCTGTTTCTATGCCAACTTCAAGCCCAACGACGGCAATTATGTCAAGGACGGCCATCTCATCACCTCGCGTGTCGGCACATACTCGCCGAATGATTTCGGCCTCTATGACATGGCCGGAAATGTCAGCGAGTGGACCTCGACCGCGTTTGTCGAGACCGTCCAGGACTTGACCTCCGACCTCAATCCCGAATACCGTTATGACGCGGCTGTCGAGGACCCCTACCGTATGAAACGCAAGATTGTGCGCGGCGGCTCATGGAAGGATGTCGCCCACAACATCCGCAGCGACATCCGCATGTGGGAGTTCCAGAATGAGCAGCGCTCTTACATCGGTTTCCGTTGCGTGCGCTCCCAGATAGGATTCGCCAAGGGGCAGAAGGCGGGCAAGTGATTTCTTCCACCCTCAAGATAGTATTTCAGACAAAAGCCACCATCCATATTTCTCAGAACTGAATCAATGGGAAAATACAAGCAATACAAACGCGGCCTCTCGGCCTGGATATCCTCGGAGAAAGGGCAGCGTTTCTTCAATTTCGCATACTCGATCGGTGCGGCCATCGTGATCTGGGGCGCGCTCTTCAAGATTCTCCACCTCCCCGGCGGCAACTTCCTGCTGTCGCTCGGCATGGGCACTTCACCCTCACCGCCTTCGACCGCCCCGCGCGCGATTACAAATGGGAGAAAGTCTTCCCCGTGTTCGAGACCGGCGACCCCGAAGACCGTCCTGATTTCAAAGGAGGCTCTGGTGTCGTGATCAACGGCAGCGTGAACGGCGCGGCCGTGCAGGGTGGCCACGCGCAGTCTGGCCCCGTGCAGGCTCCGGTTCTCTCCTCCGACTCCACTCCGGCCGAGGTCGTCAGCTCGATGGTGTCGGCCACGCAGACCTACCTCGACCAGGTTTCGGCCATGGCAGAGGAGCTGCGCCATCTCCAGGAGACCACCCGCTCGCTCAACACCGTCAGCGATGTCCTGCTGGAGTCTTACCGCGCCATAACCGAGAACTCGGAGAACATCACCCGTTCGTCGACCGGATATGTCGAGCAGATGCAGGGCCTCAACCGCAACATCCAGGGCCTCAACACCATCTACGAGATTCAGCTCAAGAGTGTCAGCTCGCAGCTCGACGCCATCGACCGCGTCAACGCCGGCATCAAGGAGATACGCGACATGTATGAGCGAAGCTCGTCGCAGAGCGCGCGTTATTGCGAGGAGACGGAGAAGATGGCCCTCTATATGCACCAGCTCAACTCCGTGTATGAGAAGATGATCAACGCTATGACCATCAACATGTACGCCGCCAATCCTCTGGCTGCCGCTGCCGCCCAGCAGGGCGTGGCCCAGCAGCCGGCCCCTGCCGCTCCCGAGCCTGCGGCCCCGCAGGCTGAGGCCCAGCATGTGCCCCCGCAGTACCAGGGCACACAGCGCCGTCCGTCGGCCCCGCAGGTCTGACGCGGCGACATGACAGAAAAGACAGATCTTTAACCTTATAAAAGCTTAACCATTGGGTACCAGTAACAACAAGCTCACTCCGCGTCAGAAGATGATCAACCTGATGTACATCGTCCTGACCGCAATGCTGGCTCTGAACGTGTCGAGCGATGTGCTCAACGGTTTCACCCAGGTCGAGGAGGGCTTGAAGAGAACCAACAGCAACGTGGAGCAGCGCAACGCCGCCATCCTCCACTCTCTGCAGGCTTTCGCCCAGCAGAATCCCGACAAGGGGCAGGTGTGGTATGACAAGGCCCAGGAGGTGCGCCGCGTCACAGACGGCGTGTATCTAAAAATCGACTCCCTGAAAGAGATGATTGTCAGGGAGGCCGACGGCAAGGGAGGCTCTGTTGGCGATATACAGAACCGCGACAACCTGGAGGCGGCTTCAATTGTGATGCTCTCCGGATCGCGTCCCCAGGGTCGGCATCTGCGCAACACCATCGAAGGCTACCGCGAGTATATCGCGTCGTTGATGACCGACTCGGTGAAGCGTGAAAACATTCTCACGGCCCTCTCCACCGATGATGTGTTGAGCCGTGGCACCCTCGGCCGCCAGACCTGGGAGGAGTCGAAATTCAACAACCAGCCTGTGGTGGCAGCCGTCACCCTGCTCACCAAGCTTCAGAATGACGTGAAATATGCCGAGGGTGAGGCCCTCCAGGCTCTCCTCGAGAATGTCGACGCGGGCGATGTCAGGGTCAACGAGCTTAACGCTTTCGTCATCCCCCAGAGCCGCTTCGTGATGCGCGGCGGCAAATATTCGGCCAATATCGTCCTCGCCGCCGTCGACACCACCGCGCGCCCCGTGGTGTATGTCAACGGCAACAAGCTCGGCAACGACCGTGGCCTTTATGAGATTTCTCCCGGCGCGACCGGCACATTCGATTACAAGGGCTACCTTGAGGTGCCACGTGCCGACGGCTCAGTCAGCCGCCATCCGTTTCAGTCGAGCTACACCGTCATTGAGCCCACCGCTACCGTGTCGGCGACAATGATGAATGTGCTGTATGCCGGCATCGACAACCCGATTTCGATTTCAGTGCCCGGTGTGGCGATGAACGGGGTATCGGCAACGATGACCAACGGCTCCCTGACCAAAAGCGGCGACCACTGGGTGGCGCGTCCGTCAAAGGTCGGAGAGGAGGCCACCGTGACTGTGAACGCCGAGATGGATGGCCGTCAAATGACTGTCGCTTCCACCAAATTCCGTGTCCGCAAATTACCGGATCCATCCCCCTATATCGCTTACAAGGATGCCAACGGCAACACCAGCCATTACAAGGGGGGAGGCCGAGGCCTGTCAAAGGCATTACTGCTCAACGCCCCCGGCATCGAGGCCGCCATCGACGACGACCTGCTCAACATCCAGTTCAAGGTGCTGAGCTTCGAGACGGTGTTCTTCGACTCGATGGGCAACGCCATCCCCGAGGTGTCGCAGGGCGACCAGTTCTCGCAGCGTCAGAAAGACTCCTTCCGACGTCTCAGCCGAGGCAAACGGTTCTACATCTCGAGGGTGAGGGCTGTCGGCCCCGACGGCATAACCCGAGACCTCGCCCCGATAGAGGTAATCGTAAACTGAAAAGGTAAAGAACAAGACATACCCCTCTGAATATGAAAGCATTTGCAAGATATACCCTGGCCGCCGTCGCCATGTTCGCGGCAATGACCCAGGTCTCCGCCCAGACCACCGACGGGGGCTCATCGAGCTCCTCGATAGTCCGTCGCGGGGGTGCCGACCGCTCGCGCGACAAGCAGCAGGAAGCCAGTCCGGGTGTGACCGAACGCATGCAGCAGCGGTTCGCCACCCAGGAGACTTCCGATGCCGACAAGATGTGGATGCGGGTCATCTACCGCGACCTCAAGCTTGACAACCCCAAGAACACCCCCCTGTATTATCCTGAGGAGGTGGTCGACGGCCAGGAGAATCTGTTTCGTATCATAATGCGCCTGGTGGCCGACAACCGTATGCCGGTCTATGAATACCTCGACGGCAAGGAAATCTTCACCGACCAGTACAAGGTGAAGGTGTCTGACATGCTCGACCGCTTTCATGTGCTTTATTCCCCCGCCAAAGGCTCCAGCGAGAAGAATCCGAAATACCTGATAGAGGAGGCCGATGTCCCAGCCAATGAGGTGCTGTCTTATTTCGTCCTTGAGAAGTGGGAGTTTGACTCACGCACCAACAAGACCCGCCGCATTGTCGAGGCCATCTGCCCCGTGCTCCACCGCTCTGACGACTTCGGCGGCGAGGCCGTGCGCTACCCGATGTTCTGGGTGAAGATGGACAACCTGCGCCCCTATCTCACGCAGCAATACATCTTCGTCGACGATGACAACAACCTGCCGAAATACACCTACGCCGACTATTTCTCGCGCAACATGTATGACGGGGACATATACAAGACCCGCAACCTCGCCAACAAGTCGATGATGCAGCTCTATCCCGACCCTGATGACAGGCAGCGCGCCCAAGACAGCATACAGAACCGTCTGGAGCAGTTTGACAAGAAACTCTGGGTACCCTCCCGTGAGGAGGTGATCGCCGCCCGTGAGGCCCGTGAAGCCGCCGAGGAGGCTGCCGCTGCCGCTAAGGATGAGGAAGCCGCCATCGCTTCCCGTGACAGCGACGCAGAGGCAGATGAGGAGACCCCGAAAAAGGAGGTGCGCTCCACACGCTCTTCGCGTTCGAGGTCCAAAGCGACATCATCGTCCAAGGCAAAACCCAAGAAGAAAGCATCCAAGCCAAAGGCCGCCCCGAAATCTTCGTCGTCGGCCACCAAGTCGGTGCGCCGCCGAAAATGAGCCAACGCGTACCCCCTGGTGGATGACCGAAATATTATGCCTGCCCGCGTCAGCTGTCTTCAGCAGCCGATGCGGGTTGCCGTTTTTGGGCCGTCTATATTGCCTTCCAAAGGATTGCCCTACGGGAAAAATGCCATGGAGTTAAAAATTATGACCGGATTCTAAACTTTGTCAGTGCGACCTTTGTTTAAAAAGTGTTGATAAGCCTGAATAATGGTTATGACGGTTTGGCGACAGCCCAATCAAAGGTGTTGAAAGTCGATAATCGTTGATAATCACAAAAAAAGCTTAGAAATATTTTGAAAAGTGTTAATTTTTTTTTAACTTTGCGGCCAGCATACAACAAGAAACATCTCTTATGAAAAAGGCAATTCTTTTAGCTGCTCTCGCTCTGGGAGTTTGCACTTCGCAGGCTCAGGTTACAGACGCAGGCAACAAGTTCTCTGACAATTGGTCGTTCACCCTCAAGGGTGGCGGCGTGTTTGCCACCAAGACAGCCACCGGTGAGGATTTCCTCAAGACCGGCCGTGGCATCGTCGGCGCGGAAATCCGCAAGCAGATCACCCCGACCTTCGGCCTCGGCGTTGAAGGCGAGTGGAGTGTCAACACCTCCTCCTGGACAGGTGTGAAGTCTGCAAACGCATTCGATCATCAGTATGTAGGTGTGTTCGGTGCCGTGAACCTGATGAACCTCTTCGCAAGCTACACCGGCGCACCCCGTGTGTTTGAGATCGAGGCTGTGGCAGGTTCAGGCTGGCTCCACTCCTACTATCCCCACTCGACCGGAATCGATGATGGCAACTCTTTCGCCACCAAGGTTGGTCTTAACTTCAACTTCAACCTCGGCGAGGCCAAGGCTTGGACCATCTCTCTGAAGCCCGCCCTCCTCTGGAACATGAACGGCGACGTGGCTGCCGACAAGTTCAGCAACCTCGGTTACGATTCACACTACAACGTGAACAACATGTACTTCGAGCTCCAGGCTGGTGTCACTTACCACTTCAAGAACTCGAACGGCACCCACCACTTCGCTCTCGTGCGTCCCTTCGACCAGGCTGAGATCGACGCCCTCAACGCCCAGATCAACGCTCTCCGCGGTGACCTCGAGGCTTGCGGCGCAAGCAACGCGGCTCTGCTCGCCCAGCTCGCCGACCTCCAGGCTCAGCTCGACGCTTGCAACCGTCGTCCGAAAGAAGTGCAGCAGGTTATCAAGAACCTTGACAACATCCGCTACGTCTTCTTCAACGTCAACTCCTCTTACATCCAGGCCAACCAGCAGCCCGAAATCGCTATGACCGCTGCTCAGGTTAAGGAGAACGCAGGTGCTACCGTCCTCGTTCAGGGTTACGCATCCAAGGATGGTTCCAAGGCTTTCAACCAGAAACTTTCAGAGCGTCGCGCACAGGCCGTCAAGAAGGCCCTCGTTCAGAACGGCGTTCCCGAATCCAGCATCACAACCGAAGGTCTCGGTGTAACCGAAGTCTTCAACAAGCTCGACTGGAACCGTATGGCCAAGATGACTGTAAACGTGAAGTAATCATCACTTGAATGACAGCGTTCACCGGCCCTCGGGCCATGTGACGGCAAGATAAAAAAGGAAACATCCTATGGCGTCAACGCCATAGGATGTTTCCTTTTTTTAGGTTCACCCGCCACCAATAATAAATTTTCATTCTATTGCTGTCCGGTAAAAAAAGACAAAATCATATATTCTCTACAAATATAATAAGTTACACCTGTTTTACGAAAAAGGGCTTGTCATTTGAGGCGATGTGAAATTGGTAGCATTAAGCATCAAAAAGCCCTTAAAAGACATCTATACGAGTCTGTTTCATGCTGTATGAGATAAAAATAGTCCATTTCCTATCATGTCAAAGTTTTACCGGACAGCAATATTTTCATTCATAGAATTCCCTCGGGAGCAAAGCGACCAAATCTGTGAAATCTGCGGAATCCGTGAAATCTGCGGGCTTATCCGGGAGCGAAGCGACCTTTAATCCGCGAGAAATCTGCGTATCTGCGCAATCTGCGTGAGACCCTATTCACAGGTTACCGGCCTGTCGGCCGCCAACCCCCGGCTAATAGTTAACGAATCCTACGGATTCATGAGCGAACAATAGAACAATGTGTGTGGTGTTGCGGGCGAACAATATGTGGGGTGTTATTTCAAAACTCGCTCAAAACAGTCTGTTATACACGTTTGCGGCCAGCAATATATTTTTGTTGGGTCACAGGAACATCCAGTTAAATTACCGCGACAGATGGTATGCCGCGAGAGCCTTTAGAGGGGCAGGTAGGATGACAGGAGCGTCAAGCCCGAAAGCCGCGCATGCCTCGGCAAGTATCTCTGAAAAATGGAATGCGATGGAGCCGACAAAGCCTATCGGCATGTCGGCGCAGTCAACCGTGGTCTGTCCCTCGGGAGATGCCGAGACGGGCAGGTTGGCGATGAGGAAATCACGGAATGAACCGGCCACAAGCCTGCGCATTGCCGGATGGGTGATATGCTTGCTGATAAAAGGACAGAAGGACGCGAGGAAACGGTTTGCGCCCGGCTGACGGTAGACTCGTTGTATGATGTCAGCTTTCGACAGGCCGTATGTCGTGTCGAAGTCTGTGACAATCTCATCGGGCAGCAGTCCGGGATGTTTGAAGACCAGGTTGACGAGGTTGCGTCCCAAGACGGCCCCAGAGCCTTCGTCGCCGAGGATATATCCCATGGGGGGAGTGTTGAGGGTGATTGCATTGCCGTCATACATGCCGCAATTAGAGCCGGTGCCGAGTATGCAGGCTATGCCCGGATTGTGGCCGAACAGGGCGCGCGCAGCTCCCAGCAGATCTCCTTGAATCTCGATCTCGGCATCAGGGAGGATGGCGCGCATCAGGGAGAGAAGACGGCGGTCTGTGTCGCCTCCGATACATCCGGCCCCATAGAAATGAAGGCGCGTGATATTGGCCCCGGCGATTGCAGGCGCAAGCTCCTCTGACAGCAGACGGGCAATCTCGTCGGCTGGGGTGATGGCGGCATTGAAACCTGTGGTGCGGAATACGCTTGTGTCGTTTGGGGCGCTGTCGCTCCGGTCAGTGTGGATGATTGCCCATTCCACCTTGGTGGAGCCGCAATCAGCGATTAGTGTCGACATGAAGTGGTTCAATACAAGTGATACTTCTCTTTGGATGCCTTGAATGACTCAAGGTCGCGGTTCCAGAGCGGCAGCAGGTCGGCCACCTTGTAGTTCTTGAAGAACACCGGCCTGACCTTTTTCGAGCCTGTTACCTTGTCAAACATAGACAGGCGTTTCACCGGCGCGTCTGCCAGGGCCTTGTGGGCCGGATAAAGCTCGGCGAGGGCCTCCATCACATAAAATTGTATGAGGGTCAGCGGGGCCGCGTCGTAATCGGTGATGTACAGCTCCACCCCCTGGAGGTTCTCGCTCCGTTTGAAGCCGTAATAAGGCTTGTAGTGTATCGGCCTGAAAGCCACTCCCGGGATATCCATTCCATTGAGTTTAGCGGCCAGACGCGAAGCGTTTATCCACGGCGCGGCGAATGTGCGGAACGGCAATGTGTAGCCTACACCGATAGAGAGATAGTCGAGTTCGCCGGCGATGCCGGTGGCGGGATAATATATGGCTGTCTGCGGGGTCGGGATGTGGGGGGAGGGGAGCACCCAAGGCATGGCGGTGTCCTCGAAGAGCATTCCGCGTTCCCATCCATCCATCCTGACCACGGTCAGGTTGAGCGGCTTGTCGGTTTTCAGCATCCCCTCCCCGACAATCATCTTCGCGAGTTCGCCGGGGGTGAGGCCGTAGATGTATGGCACCGGGAGGTAGCCCACGAACGATATGTCGTCAGGGTCGGTGCAAAGCCCCTCCACCTTGTTCCCACCGAGGGGATTCGGACGGTCAAGCACCACGAACTCCTTGCCCAGGCGCGCGCATTGCTCCATGGCCATGGCCATCGTGGATATGAATGTGTATGAGCGGCAACCATTGTCCTGGATGTCATAAACCAGTGCGTCTATTCCGCTTAGCATCTCTGCCGTGGGTTTCTTTGTGGCCCCGTAAAGGGAATAGACCTTCACGCCGGTGGCCGGGTCGACAGTGTTGCCCACGGTCGCGCCAGCCGTGATGTCGCCGCGCACGCCGTGTTCGGGGGCGAACAGCGCGACCAGCTCCACCTCCGGAGCCTCCTTGAGTATGTCGATGGTCGCTTTGAGAGAATTGTCAACACCGGTCGGGTTGGTGATGAGTCCCACACGTTTCCCCATCAGTGCTTCAAAACCGGAGTCGCGCAGGACCTCCACCCCGGGCTTTACCCGGAACTCGTGCCGCTCCTGGGCACGGGACGGCCATGCCATCACAGCAATCAGCAATGCGAATATGAAATGTCTCATGTCAATGTCATTTTGTATGGTTTGATTGACAGCCACGCCGGTGTCTCCGGCGGTCGGCGGTTCACCGGTCTTTCTCTTTCCGCCCGAATTCAGGCGAAACCTTGATGAGATGGCAGACACCGATGGTGGTGACGCAGCAGGCGATTGTCAACAGGAAGAAATTCAGATAGCCGAGATGGTCGGCCAGCCACCCGGCGACAAGTCCGGGAATCATCATGCCGAGGGCCATAAAGCCGGTGCAGATGGAGTAATGGGCGGTCTTGTAGCGGCCTATCGAGAAGTAAATCAGGTAAAGCATATAGGCCGTGAAGCCGAATCCGTAGCCAAACTGCTCGATGAACACGCAGGCGTAGACCTCCCACAGCGACGTGGGCTGCCACCACGCGAGGTAAACGAAAGTCAGGCAGGTGAGCGACATGCTCCAGGCCATCGGGTGGAGCCATTTCCTCAATCCGCCGCGTGCCGCGGCCAGTCCGCCTGTGATGCCCCCGAGCATCAGGCCGATTACACCCACCGTGCCGTAGGCGATGCCTACCTGGTCGGCGTCAAGCCCCATTCCCCCAGAGGCCGAGGTGTCAAGCAGAAAAGGTGGAATCATCTTCACCATCAAGGCTTCGGGCAGACGGTAAAGCAGCATGAAGAGAAGGGCCACGCCCACTCCCGGCTTGCGGAAGAAGTCAACGAATGTGTCGCAGAAATCGGCCTGCACCTCGGCTCCGCTGCGCGGGGCGCGGTCTGTGTCGGCTTTCGGGCGCGGCAATATGAACCAGTGATACATGGCGACGGCGAAGAAAAACACCGACATTATGGCGAAAATCGCAATCCATCCCCCTGTGAGGGTGGTGTATCGCTCGTTGACCCAGGCCGCCAGCACGACAAGCGCTCCCTGGCCGACGACCATCGACACACGGTAGAACAGGCTGCGGATGCCGACAAACATTGATTGCTGATGCTCGCTAAGCCCCAGCATGTAGAAACCGTCGGCGGCGATGTCATAGGTGGCCGAGGCGAACGCCACCAGCCAGAACACCGCCAGGGTGGCCTGGAAGAAGCCCGATGTCGGCAATGTGAATGCGATGAGGGCAAGCCCGACGGCGATGGCCGTCTGCATCGTCACCACCCACCACCGTTTGGTGCGGATGATGTCGACAAAGGGGCTCCAGAAAGGCTTTATCACCCACGGCAGGTAGAGCCACGAGGTGTAAAAGGCCAGGGCGGTGTTGTCTATCCCGAGACATTTGTACATGATGGCCGATATGGTCATCACCGCCATATATGGCAACCCCTCGGCGAAATAGAGGGTCGGCACCCACCACCAGGGTGACTGGCGGCGGCTGACGCGGTCAGCGGTAGAGAGTGATGAGTTCTGCATCTGTGAAATAATGATTGAGAATTGATTTGTGGCCGGCACCCCGCGCGGCCATCGCGGCTGCCCCGATCTGACACATCCCGACACCATGGCCCCAGCCCCGGCCCGAGAATATGAATCTCTCAGGGACCTGGCCGTCTTTCGCGGGTCGGCTGTCTTTTCCGAGGGCTATGACCTCGAAAGCCGATGACTTGAGGTGGGACGGCGACAACACACGGCGTATTTCAAGTTCTTTGCCGATAATCAGCGAGTCTTTTGTGCCTTTGACCAGCAGGCGGGTGACACGTCCCGACTTTCCGCGCGACAGGGGGCGTAGGCTTACGACCGCTCCCACATCTATCCCGGTTTTCCCGGCTATCAGCGTGGCCGCGTCATCCTGTGTCAGCGACTCCTCCCAACGGTGGAATCCGGGAGAGTCGAGGTCATAGCCGTTGAGGATGGAGGCCAGCAGCCCGGCATCATCGGTGGCGCAAAAACAATACCCCTCCGCGTCGGTGTCTGACACGCTGCGCAGGTATGGCACATCCGCGTCCTCCCAGGCTGATGAATACTCCTCTGTGGCTCCGCCGCAGCATTTCGAGAAACGCGCGTCACATACCTTTCCGTCGTAGGCCAGCACTACGCCGCGGGTTTCCCTGACGGCCTGCTCCACCGCCGGAGACGCGGCCCTTGAGATACCCTGGTATCGCTGGCAGTGGTCATCGGTGCAGACATCAAACCGTGTGTGGGCCTCGCGGTCATACCATCTGGTGATTTCCCGGCAGCCCTGTTCTTCGTCGAATGAGATGCGGGTATGCGCGCTATGTGATGTCTCGCCGTTTCCCATCCGCCCCTTTTCAAGCATGGCAATGAGCCATGAGCGTGAGACAATGGCGTGGGCTTTCAGAAACTCGACAGGGGCGGTGGCCTTCATCTCGGATGAGACCACGCTGAGGAGGTACTCCTCCAGGGCGACCTCATTCACCATCAGGCCGTCTGGATGGATGCGCAAAGCCCCGTGGAAACGTTGAGGCTCGATGCGCTCCCAATGGAATCCGATGCCTATCCTCACCTCCGGGATGGTGAAAGAGGCATCGGCGGAGAGAGGGGTGAGCAGCAGGCTGCCGTCGGGTTGCTCCGCGCGCCCGAACGGCCCGTGGAGCATATGCCGCGTGCCTACAGCCCCGAGGATGCCCGCCTGGATTACAGGCTCGCGGTCGGGGAGCGGTTGCCTGGTTGTTGTATACGCGGTCATTTTCCGTCAAGGAAATATGTGGTTTCGTGCAGAATCTTTTCCAGAGTCTCCCCGTCGAGCCGCCTGAAATCCTCCTCCCGGGCAACTACGATGGAGCCGAGGATGTCTATCGCCCCGGGGGAAATCATAAGCTGTCCATCTCCCGTGCCGTAGCAAGCCGGGCGGTGGGCACGCCTGGGCACCACCATCACCTCCACTCCGGAGGTCTCGGGGGTATAGTATCCGTCATCGTCGACATGGTTCTTCATGAACACGTTCACCCGTGGCTCATCCTCGCCGAGGTTCTCAGGCAGACTGGCGAGTTCGGTCATTATCTCCTCCATCCGGCGGTCGAGCTGCTCCTTGTCAGGGGCGAAGAAGATATGTTTCTCATAGGGGAGGTCATACCAGTTGTCGGTGTCGGTAAGCTCTGCGTCATCCAGGCAGTGTATCGCCTGGAAATGCAGATGGTCGGGGGCAGAGGCCCCGCATTTCGGGCCGTTGTAGAACACCAGCCAGTCGGGCATCTTCAGGCAGAGGTCAAACATCGTGGAGTAACGGCTCGACCCGTCAGGCTCACTGACATTGAGCCGCTGGGGCTGATGCGTGTCTGAGGCGATGGTGAAATGATGGCTGAAAAGGGGGTAGGGGTTGACAAGCAGGGAATATCCCGGCAGTATCGGGAGGGCCTGCTGGCATTCCGGCCTGTTTCCCGCGCAGAGGAAGCAGGGGCGGGCGGCCACAGAGGCGGCATCTGTCCTGGCCCCCGACGAGATGGCCCGGCAGGGATTGAACGTGGCCTTCATATCCTTCTCCTCGATGAGGAAATCGCGTGTCTCCACCTGCTCCAGTCCGGCGAAATTCTTTTCAGCCAGAGGCCAGGCGGCGAGTTGCGAGTCGTGGAACTGTTCAAGCCTCCGGGTGATGTCGAGAATCCGCTCGCGGTATCGCGCCGAGACTTCAAGGTAGACCCGGCGACGGGCGGCAAGTTCGACGGTGCGCAGCCAGTCTTTGTAGATGTTGTTGGCATTGACCCGTTCCTGGCTGAGGTTGGCGTCGGAGTTGCCCTGCCAACGGCGGCAGAGATACAGCGACTCGTAGATGCGGCCTATCCGGTATTCGCGCGAGATGCGCAGCCCCAGGGCGTAGTCTTCGCCGTAGCTGACATTCGGCACCCCGATGCTCCTCAGAACCGGCGTGTGGAATGCCCGGGGGGCACCCAGCCCGTTGATGCGCAGGGCGTTGTTGTGGCCGTTGTCAGGAGTCCACTCCTTGTGGTCGATAAGCCCCGGCGGTATCGGATTGCCGTCGAAGTCGGTGAGCTCGTAAGAGCCAATCACCATGGCGCATCTCTCCTGGTGGAAGCAGCTGACGATTTTATCAAGGGTGGTGGCATCCTTGTATTTGTCATCGCTGTCGAGCTGTATGGCAAAACGCCCGCAGCGCGGGTCGCGCACGGCCAGGTCCCAGCAACCGCCGATTCCGAGGTCGTCGCGTGAGGGGATTATATGCGCCACCCTCTGGTCTGAGGCGGCGATGCCGGTCACGATGTCGGTGGTGCCGTCAGAGGAGTGGTTGTCCACGACAATCACATTGAAGCTGAACCCGGCCTCCTGCGACAGCGCCGAGGCGATTGCGTCGGCCACGGTACGGGCGCGGTCGCGCACCGGAATGATGACCGAGGCCTCCACCGGGAAATCCCCTTCGGCGAGGTCGATGCCCTTTTCAGCCGGGGGCAGTATGGCCATTGTCCGGGTCAGATAGCGTGTGAAGACCTGTTCGCGCTCTTTCTGCACCGAGGCGTTGCGTGGGTTGACATAGTCAAACTGCTTCTCCCCCGATGCGCGCTGGTCACTCTCAGAGCTGACATACAGGTACTCCGGCAGGTGGTGGATGTGTTCAGTCCCGCGTGTGCCGGCAAGGAAAAGCCTGAGCGCGTAAAGGCCGCTGTGGTCTGACGGGGCGGGGCTGTCGTATGCCCATCCATGGCGCGGCGCGGTATCCTCCACATTCACGAGAATCATGGGGCCGAAGTCGAAATCATCCCTGACCGACCCCTCCTGGTATGGCGCGAGCGGATGGGGTGTCAACTTGCCGTCCTGGCCGAGAACGCGGTAGTCGCTGTAAAGAAGCGCTGCGTCTGTGTCGCGGGCCACCTGCAGCATTCTCCTCTGGCTCTCCACGGACAGGTCAATGTCATATCCGTCGAGTCGGATGAAAATGTATTTCACCCCCTCCTTGGAGGCCGCTTTCAGCTGGCTCATCAGTCGCGGGGTGGATATGGTGGGAGATACGGATATTGTCTTGTGAGAGATTTTTTCCATGGCTTTCGTGGGTTTATGATTGGGGGAGAAAGAGAGTGATGGTTATTTCCGGCGGTGAGGCACTGCGCGGGGTGTGTCCGGGTCGCGTCTGGCAGGCTTCGGCACCGGCGATTTGCCGTCCTTCACCTCCGAGGCTGCCTGCTGCTGCTTTTTTTTATTTTTGGAGGCTTTTTTATCTTCTTTCTTCTTTTTTTTCTTCTTGTTTTTGTCGGTTTTCCCCTGTTTCTCTTTCAGGTCGGAAACGGGGGCAGTGGTGGGCTTGACAGCGGCGGGTGCCGGAGCCTCCGGCCCGATGAGGTAGCTGACCGCGCTGCCCACGAATCCCTCGCGCGCCGCCTCATTCTCCATTGCCTCTATCGGGAATGAGGCGATGACGGCGCGCCCCGCCTTGTCGCCGTTATCCACGGCTATTGCGGCGGGATAGCCCGTGTCGGCATAGCGGGCAATCACCAGCCCCTGCTTGTCGGCCGGGATGATGGCCTGTGGATTCCCGGCCCCGGCCCAGTTGCCGTTGCGGAAAGAGGCAAGGGAGGATGTGCGTATCACAGGCATGCCCGGCATGATTTCACTCCCCTTTATTTCCATCGAGCGGGTGGCCACCGGAGCCTTGGGTATGGAATCATTGACCCCCTCCGTGAACGGGAGGTAGCCAAGGGTGTTGACGGCGAATGTCATCATCGAGTCACGGGTGAGCGAATCAGCCTCAATGATTTCCGACGCGAGGTAAGAACCGGAGACAAGCAGCTTGCCTCCGTCATGGAGGTATCTCTCCAGGCGGTCGCGCAGGGCTTTGGGGAATGTCTGGAAATAGCGGCCGCGCGAACCGGCCTTGCGGGTGGTCTTCTGCAGCCCCAGGATGAGGTCGACAGCCTTGTGGGTGGATTTGCCCTCCTCGAAGGCTTTCAGGGAGGAGGAGACGAAGCCCCGGCCTGCCTTTTTCAAGGCCTCGCCGTGGATGATGGTGTAGTCATGTGAGTTGCCCCGGCGTTCACGGGTGGCCTCGGTGTCGGCCGACGCCCCGAATCCGAGGTTGGAACCTGACAGTACCGACTGCGGGTCGAAGTCATATTGCGCGCCTATGAAATGGACGTCGCGGCCATCGGGCACACCGTAGTTCTCCTCGAAATCAAATCCGGCGTAATCCTCGCCGTCGGTCCATTGCGGGGCCGACACGCGGGTGTAGCCGTTGACAATCTCCACCGACGGCATGCGGTAGCCGTTGTCATACAGGGCCAGCACCTCGGAGGGGAAAGAGACACCGCCGTCGTTGGCCGCCACGACATAGTAGGCGTGGATTTTGTCGTCATCCACGCGTGTTGTCCAGGATGGGATGTCGGTTTTGGCAACAGGATGGTAATGGCGGTCGGGGGTGGCCTCGTATATCACATAGCAGGCGGGCTTCGCCGAAGGTTCGATGGGGTCGTCGACCGGGCGCCATGTCAGGGTGTAATACCCGTCGCCGTCGGCGTGGATGGCAAACGCCTCCACAGGCAGTGGCTGCACGGTGTATGGCTGGTTGTAACGTTCGGCCAGGAACCGGAGGATGCCTTTGTAGACGGCGCGTCCGGCCAGAAACCGGAATTCGGGGTCGAGGGCATGCTTCATGTCCTCGAAGTTCTGGTGGGAGAGCAATTCCATGATCATGGCGGGCACTTTCGTCTCCCTGACTTCGTAATACCGTCGGTCGCGGTTGCCGCGCGAGGTCCAAGCCGGGTCGTAGAGCCGGCGGATATCGTTGATCACCTGCGAGGTGACGGCCGAGGTCAAGTCGCGGTTGGCATACCTGGATGTGCCGTTGCCCAGCGGGTTTCCCCCGTCGGTCGAGTATAGCCCGAGGGTGCCGACAGTGGTCGAGTCGGTCTTGACTCCGGCGTCGGTGTGCAAAGCCAGCACCATGTCGACAGGCACTTTGAGGCCCAGCGAGTCGGGCAGCATTTCAGACCCTCCGGTGAGCCAGTTGACCCACAGGGCACGCGACATATAGTCGTCCATATAGTCGTTTTCCCCCTTGTTGGGGCTGTAGACCTCCTCGGGGAATCCAGCACCCTGGAGATAATATCTCGCTCCCTCGAGGAATGCCGGATATCCCGACACGCGGGGTGAGCCGGAGCCTTTCTGGCGGGCCACCTGTCCCATGCCGCCTCCGATTTTCACAGCGTCGGCCGAGACGACCGCGTCTTCGTCGGCCGAGACGTTGGAGAGGGTGACAAGAGGCTGGCTGCCGGGCTGGGAGGAGAAAGGATATGTGCCGATATATACCCATGTGCCGCCCCCCATGCGCTGGTTGACGGTCACCTTCGACGCGCCACCAAGGTGGTTGACGGTGTAGACCGCGTCTGTGGCGCTGTTGGGGAATGACTTGTAGGAGACATATACCGCGCGGTTCCCCTCTTCTGGCGCGGTGCCATACCATTGGGCAACCGACATGTCGGCTGAATCCTCAGGCTCGACCGTCTTCACTGCCCCCGAAGACCCCATTAGGAACGGGTTGTCCCCCTCGAGGAGGTAATCGCCGCGATGGCCGAAACCGGTGCTGTCAGGCAATGCCTCCCATTGGTGGCGGCCGGAGGTGGTGGCGAAGCGTCCGTCGCCGTTGCTCCAGTCATGATCGATTATGAGCGCGCGGTGGGAGAAATCCCTTTCGCGTGGCATCATGACATATGCCCCGGCGTTTTCCAGCATCGGGACCACATAGGGGTCGACAAACGCGCGCGACAGCAGGTCTTCGACCGTGCCGAACAGGCGTGGCCGCTGCCAGACCCAGGAGCCTGCGTAATACTTACCGTGGCTGGGCCATAGGGCGATCGTGCGGCCGTCAAGGCCGTCGGAAGCATCCTTGACCTGCGGGAGCGTCACAAACGGCTCAGGCGCGTCGATGGGGCCTGTCGAGCCGAGTACCACCACCGGGAGGGCCGGGGCGGTCGACTTGCGTGATTTGCGGCTTTTGCGTGATTTGCGTTTTCGAGTGGTGGTTGTCTTGCGGGTGGCCTTTTTCTTTCTGGAGCTGGCGTAGAGGTCGTCGCAGCCGGATGCCAGCAGCAGACC
>ERZ778504.1012-NODE-1012-length-23163-cov-24.619309_pt1 | contig 23163 bp, 18 predicted proteins | sample MGYA00510046_ERZ778504 | MGnify/ENA primary metagenome ERZ778504 (study PRJEB29527, sample SAMN07138964) | mouse gut metagenome | material: feces | host: mouse | place: China:Nanjing | collected 2016-01-25 ...
CACCATTTTTATTCGCTACTAGCAAACAAATCGCACCATTTTTATTCGCTACTAGCAAACAAATCACACCAATTTTTTATATAAAAAATTACCCTTCCATATATTTTTATCAGCAAAGTTTGTCTCAAACCACTCATAATTCCTATCCACAATACTTAATATTATCGCTAATTCTACACTTTTTCTTGGATATGCGACGATAATAAGCGGATAACGTCGCAAAATTTGCGACGTTATCCGCAATACAATGTAGCATCAACATATCATCGCATGTATATACACATACGAGACAAGCTCAACCTATATCATCATTTATGATAATGGAGAGCAACTAATTCTTCTTATTAAGGAATTGGAGCCACACACGCTGTCCATCATCTGTTTCCAGATGGAAGATGTCGCGCAGTCTCTTTGCTTTCTCAAAACGTGTACCACCTTCAAGGTAAATCAAGACTTTCTCAAATTCACTGTCAGTAAGATGTTCACGTCCGATTTCAGCAAGAACTTTCTTATTATGTATTTCAAGCTGCTTCTTGAAATTAGATTTAAGGTCGTTCTCTCCTTTAATCTGAACATACTCATAGTTCATCTTCTGGAGAGTCTCAATAAGCCCTTTTTCCAATGCAGCCTCACTTTGAATGGCCATAATTGTTGTATTATATGTGCAAAATTAGGAATTTTTTCATCATTAATTGCAATTATTACGGATAAAAAAATCCTTAATAAGAAGAATTGGTGTCAAAATGAATTCCAAGTATCTAATCAAATTACGGTTGAAGACAAACGGAAAAACCGCTATGATGTGACAATCCTAATAAATGGTCTGCCATTGGTACAGATTGAGTTGAAACGTCGTGGTGTTGAACTGAAACAGGCTTACAATCAGATTCAACGGTATCATAAGACATCATTTCATGGTCTATTCGACTACATCCAGATATTTGTGATTTCCAACGGTGTTAACACTCGTTACTTCGCCAACAACCCCAATCAAGGTTTCAAATTCACATTCAATTGGACAGATAAATCCAATAATCCGTTCAATGAATTGAGTCTATTTGCCACTGACTTTCTTGACAAGTGCACTCTTGGAAAGATGATCAGTAAATACGTTGTGATGCACGAAGGCGACAAGTCGCTCATGGTGCTTCGTCCATATCAATATTATGCCGTAGAAGAGATTATCGACAAGGTACAGAACACCAACCGCAACGGTTATATCTGGCATACCACAGGTGCCGGAAAGACCCTGACCTCTTTCAAGACCGCGCAACTCGTTGAGGAACTTGACGGAATTGACAAGGTTATGTTCGTAGTTGACCGCCACGATCTCGACACGCAGACACAATCTGAATACGATGCCTTTGAACCGGGGGCAGTTGACAGCACTTCTGATACAAGAGAACTCATACACCGTCTCCAAAGCGATTCAAAAATCATCATTACCACTATACAAAAGCTCAACGCTGCCGTATCCCGACCATGGTACAACAGTAAGATTCAAAAACTTAAGGATAGCCGTGTGGTGATGATATTTGACGAATGTCATCGCAGTCACTTTGGCGACAGTCACCGAAATATCGTCAATTTCTTCAATAATCTTCAAATTTTCGGATTCACCGGGACTCCGATATTTGCCGAAAATTCCTCTGATAAACATACCACCAAGGAAATCTTTGGAGAGTGTCTGCATAAGTATCTTATCAAGGATGCCATTGCCGACGAAAATGTGCTTGGATTCCTTGTGGAATACTATCACGGCAACACAGATGTGAACAATAGCAACGAGAACCGTATGCGCGAGATTGCCCAGTTCATTCTCAACAATTTTAATAAATCCACATACGATGGTGAGTTTGATGCGTTATTTGCCGTACAATCCGTTCCGATGCTCATTCAATATTACAAGATATTCAAGGAACTGAATCCCAAAATACGTATCGGAGCTATTTTCACTTACGCCTCAAATGAAAGTCAGGATGACGCAACCACCGGAATGTCGAGCGGCTCGTTTGTAAGCGACCGAGTAGACGGAGCAGACGATATGGAAGAGATTATCAACGACTATAACAAGATGTATGGCACATCCTTTTCGTTGCAGAACTTCCGGGCATATTATGATGACGTAAACCTGCGATTGAAAAAGAAAAAGCCGGATATGGAGTCACTTGACCTGTGTCTTGTTGTCGGAATGTTCCTAACTGGCTTCGACTCAAAGAAACTCAACACCCTATATCTTGATAAAAATATGGAATACCATGGTTTGTTGCAGGCCTTCAGCCGCACAAACCGTGTGCTCAACGAGCGCAAACGTTTTGGTAAAATCGTGTGCTTCCGCGACCTGAAGTCAAATGTCGATGCTGCAATAAAACTATTCAGCGAAGGTGGCGACGAAAATGTGCTACATGAGCCATTTGAAAATGTAAAGAAAGATTACATTGATCTGACCAAAGAGTTCCTGACCCATTATCCGGATTCGCGAGTAGTGGATTATCTACAAAGTGAGGAGGATAAACGTAATTTCATTCTGGCGTTCCGCGACATCATCCGCAAACATGCAGAGATTCAGATATACGAGGATTTCAATGAGGATGACTGCGATTTCCCAATGGACGAACAGCTTTACATGGATTTCCGAAGCAAATATCTTGACATTCATGATACATTCATGGATTCAAAGACAGTAAAGGACTCAACGCCATCGGATGACAATAGCGCCGAGACAACTCTTGACGATATTGATTTCTGTCTTGAATTGCTCCATAGCGACATTATTAATGTTGCCTACATCCTGAGTCTGATTGCCAATCTTAATCCAAATGCCGAAGACTATCCGGAGAAACGACAGGAAATCCTTAACACTATGATTAAGGATGCAGAATTACGTAGTAAAGCCCAACTTATCGACGGCTTTATTCTCCAGACCGTTGACAATGACAAGGAGGGTTTCATCAATAAGAAAGCAGATGGCAGCAACGATCTCGAAGAACGTCTTAACCAATACATTCGTCAGGAGAAAGGACGCGCCATTGAGAGTATCGCAATGGAAGAGGAAATACCTCTTGAGATTATCAAAAAGTATGTGTCGGAATACGACTATGTGAATAAGGAACAGACCGAAATTATTCAGGATGCTTTGAAAGGGAAAAAACTCGGATTAATAGAACGCCGTCGCACCCTCAAAAGAATAGTTGACCGACTCCGCAACATTATAAAAACTTTTAGCTGGAACTAATATGGAAATTCAACAAAAACTTCGCGCTCAGCTTTGGGCAGTTGCAAATAACTTGCGTGGTAATATGTCAGCCAACGAATTCATGTATTTCTCGCTTGGCTTCATTTTCTATAAATATCTCTCCGAAAAAATTGAAAAATATGTAGACCAAGCACTTGAAAATGACGGAATCACTTTCAAGCAGCTATGGGATAGCCAAGAGGAAGAGACTATTGAACTTCAGAATGAGGTAAAGAACCAATGTCTTGAAGATATCGGTTATTTCGTTGAGCCTCAATTCCTATTCTCTTCAATTATTGAAAGGATAAACCGTAAGGAGAATATTCTTCCGCAGTTGGAACGTTCGCTGAAACGAATTGAGGATTCCACTCTCGGACAGGAGAGTGAAGAGGATTTTGGTGGACTTTTCTCTGACATTGACCTTGCATCTCCCAAACTTGGTAAGACTTCCGATGATAAGAACAATCTTATCAGCAGCGTGCTTATCGCCCTTAATGGTATTGATTTCGGAGCTGATGAGGCTACCCAGATTGACATTCTTGGGGATGCCTACGAATATATGATTTCACAATTCGCTGCCGGAGCAGGTAAGAAAGCCGGTGAATTTTATACCCCACAGGAGGTCAGCCGGATATTGGCTGAAATTGTAACTCTCGGACATCCTCGTCTGCGCAACGTATATGACCCAACTTGCGGTTCCGGATCCCTGTTGATACGTGCTGCAAAAATAGGTCATGCTGTTGAAATTTTCGGTCAGGAGAAGAACCCGACAACATACAATCTCGCCCGCATGAACATGCTGCTACACGGTATAAAGTTCAGCAATTTCAAAATAGAGAATGGCGACACTCTTGAAGCTGACGCTTTCGGTGAACGTCAGTTTGATGCAGTGGTAGCAAACCCTCCCTTCTCTGCCGAATGGAGTGCTGCCGAGAAATTCAATAATGATGACCGCTTCAGCAAAGCCGGTCGCCTTGCACCTCGGAAGACTGCGGACTATGCCTTTATCCTTCACATGATATATCATCTCAATGACGGAGGCACAATGGCATGTGTAGCTCCTCATGGAGTGCTGTTCAGAGGTAATGCCGAGGGTGCAATACGTCGCTATCTTATAGAGAACAAGAACTATATAGATGCAATCATCGGACTGCCTGCCAATATCTTCTATGGCACATCTATCCCAACTTGCATCATGGTGATGAAGAAATGCCGCAAAGATGATGACAATATCCTTTTCATCGACGCAAGTAAGGAGTTTGAGAAGGTCAAGACCCAAAACAAACTCCGTGAAGAACATATCCGCAAGATTGTAGAGACATACCGCGACCGCAAGGAGATTGAGAAATACAGTCATTGTGCTACTCTTCAGGAGATTGCCGACAATGACTATAATCTCAACATACCCCGTTATGTTGACACTTTTGAGGAAGAGGAGCCAATCGACATAAAGGCAGTAATGGCAGAAATCAAGGAGTTGGAAGCCAAACGCGCAGAACTTGACAAAGAGATTGAGGGCTACCTCCGCGAACTTGGCATAGTTGAATAATTTTTTGCCTTCTATCAATCTCTAATCACATAACTTAAAAATCAGAAATAATTATGGCAAACAATAACCAACATACCAAACCCAATGTGCCCCCTTTGCGCTTCCCCGGCTTCTCCGTTGAGTGGGAAAGAGTTAAAGTCTCAGACTTATTGGATTTCTTCTCAACTAATTCCCTTTCATGGGATATGCTAAATTATGAGAATGGGAAGATTCTGAATCTACACTATGGACTTATTCACAAAGATCTTCCAACTATTGTTAATATGAAGGACGCGAATCTGCCCTTCATAAACAACGATAAGATTCCTAAGAATTATACCATTTGTGAAAGTGGAGATGTTGCATTTGCTGATGCGTCTGAAGATACGAATGATGTTGGAAAAGCAATTGAATTTATAAATATTGATAGGGATATAGTTTGTGGTCTCCATACTATTCACGGGCGTGATAAGACAGATATTACTGTTGATGGATTTAAGGGTTATCTCTTTAGTTCAAAGGCATATCACAATCAGATTCGACGAATTGCCCAAGGTACAAAGATATATTCTATCAGTTCAAAGAACATGGATGAGATATATTTGGGCATACCATCAAAACGAGAACAAGAAAAGATATTCGCCTTGCTATATGCAATAGACAGACGCATCGCGACTCAAAACAAAATAATTGAGGACTTGAAAAAATTAAAGTCCGCAATTGGTCGAATCATTTTTTGTAAAGCAACTTTGATTAAGATTCAAAATCTTTGTGAGGTTATAATGGGACAATCTCCGGCATCCTCAAGTTACAATAATAATAATGATGGGCTTCCTCTGATTCAAGGTAATTTGGATATATTTGATGGGGCAACGATTTCGCGTATATATACAAATGAACCAATTAAAATTTCTTTGCCAAATGATTTAATTCTCACTGTCAGGGCACCTGTTGGAATTGTTGCAGAGAATAAAATGAAAGTATGTATTGGACGAGGAGTATGTGCACTCAGAAATAAATCTACAATACCTACAATGTATATTTACTATGCTTTAGACTATTTCAGTTACAAATGGAAACAGATTGAGCAAGGAAGCACATTCACTTCTATCAATGGTGATGATGTAAAAAAATTCGCTATACCATTAGTTAACAATGCTGAATACCTATGCGCTTTCCTTTCAAAGATTGATATGCTTATAAAGTGTTCAATCAACCTGCATTCAAATTATATAAAGCAAAAACAGTATTTGCTTTCGCAGATGTTCATATAAACATCTGCGAAAGTAAATATTGACATTGTTTTTGAAATAAAGTCAAAATCTGATTTTCAAACTCTATTTTATCAGAAATTTTTGTTATGGAATATGCGATTTTGTCTTGTTTGTCTTTGCTTGGTAATTTAATTTGTAAACTTAAAAAATCCTTTTCTTTTAATCTTTTTGAACCAGATCCTGTTGTGAATGCCTCAACTGGTTCATAGAATGAAGGATGTTGTAATTGATATAGTAAATATGTTGGATTACAAATATTTGAATTTATATCAAATGAAGGGATGTCTTTAGAAGTTAGTCCCTTGTCTAAAGTATCAGGAATTAGACCAATAGCACCATTATGGAAATTCTGTTTGCCATAAATTAATTGACCGCTATTCCTAATATAATATTGTGTTGCACCCAATTCTAAATTTTCAGCTGTACTCCTACATACCCCTTTAGCATGTAGCCTAACTGTTATTATTCTCTCGTATGTTGGTTTTTCCTCTTTAATTTGTTTTGCTTCATTACATATATTAGACAACTGTATTATGTCTGCTTCTGTATTATGCAATATCTCTGTTTCAATAATTGCGGACAATATGGATTCAAAATCCTTAATATCAGAATCAACCTTTGAATGGTATTCGGAATTTTTTATCGGCAAGTTTTAATAATTTTTCTCTACAAATACAGCAAAACTTGCCGATATCGGCAAGTTTTGAATAAAATTAAACATTCCCTCTCCTTAATCAAGGGACTTATACAAAAGCTGACTAAAGAAGGTATTTCAAATAGTTCTTGGCATAAGGTTATTCTATCTAATATTCTTATTGAAAGATGTGAGCAGAATAAAGAATCCTATCCGGTACATTCTGTATCTGTAACGGCTGGAGTCATCAATCAAGTAGAATATTTGGGACGCTCATTTGCTGCCAATGATACATCTCGCTATCATGTCGTTAGGTATGGAGATATTATTTACACAAAATCGCCAACTGGAAATCAACCTTATGGTATAGTTAAGCAAAGTCATTGTCAAGAACCGGTAGCAGTGTCTCCTCTATATGGAGTATATAAACCATTATCGTTTGAAATTGGCAACTATCTCCACTATTATTTTTTAAATCCATTAAATACAAATAACTATCTTTCGCCACTCATCCAGAAAGGCGCAAAAAATACTATCAATATTTCAAATCAACGATTTCTTGGAAATAAGATTCCAATCCCTGTTGATATCAAAGAAATACGCACAATATCCAATACACTTTCAGCAATAAACCAGAAAATTCAAACAGAAAAATCAATTCACACGTCTTTAGTAATGCAAAAGAAATTCTTGTTACAAAAGCTGTTCATATAAACAACTTTTGTAAAAGAAATTGCTTCTGCCTGACATATAACTCTTTAAGATTACACTCAATTATTAGATTCTTATTGTTTGTATCAAGAGTATTGGCAATTCTTTTCTGTTCTGTTAAGTTTGTGATTGGTACTTTAATCCGTTCCAAAGGAGTCCTTACGATTTGAGGTTGCCCAGATCCTGTTATTATGGAATTAAAATTGTAATTTTTAAGAAAATGGAATAAGTATATCTGATTTATTTCAACTTTATTTTCAATATTAACAACCATAGCATTTCCTGTTATCCATGAGAATGGAGATGTAAGTGATACTTGCCCACAAGTATTACCTCTACAAGTGATGCATATCTGAGGGCGTGCATGGTTATATGAATGATAATGTCCTATAATTCCGTTTGCACCATATACAATATAGCCTTCTGATTGTAATTCAGACGTAGATATTGTCTGTGGTTGATATAGTTTAGCAATTTCTCCAAGTTTGGCATAAGATTCAAATAAACCGGAAAAGATAAAGGTTCTGAGTCCCTTGATTAAGGATTGCAATTTCTCAATTATTTTGTTCTGAGTAGAAATTCGTTTATCTATGAGTGAAAGTAATTTTACAATTCTATTTTGTTCTTTCAATGATGGTGTACTTACTTTGACAGATTTTAAATGGTCAGGATAGAGATGTACTACTGAAACACCCTGTGTAACTCTTGCTATATCATATTTCCGTTTCCCATTTAATTGGTAACTCATAAAAGCTCCATTTTGCCCATTAAAACGGATAATATTTAAGTCTCCACCTAATAATATTCCATCCCTTGTAACACATCTGGCAGTTGCAATATCTTCAGCACTTTCTCCTGAACATGGGATGATAACATCATTGTGTTGACTGCGAGTTAGTTTTGTTGAGTTAATATCGGTTTTGCTAAAAACTTCATCTATAATCTCAGATTTATATTTGGTATATAGTTCTCCATAAAGTATGCACTCTTCTCCCTCTTTGGAAAGTTGTTCTTTGGAAATACCACTTCCTTTAACAATATTTGAAATTTCATTAATAGAATAGGTTTCCCATTCATCGGAGAAGCCGGGGAAGCGCAAAGGGGGCACATCAATATCTTATATAATTGAAATTGTTTAAGATAGGCATTTATTCCCATTGATTTTTTAATTGCATCATTATTTTTCTCTAATTTTCAGAACAACCAATAATATTAACATTATGACACATCTGACTATCAGAGAAATCGCGGACGCTTGGAAAAATGAGAAGCGTCCTTACGTCAAGCAGTCCACTTTTGCAGCTTATATGCTGACGCTTGAAAACCATCTGTTGCCATACTTCGGTGACATGACTGACCTGAGTGAACAAACTGTACAATCCTTCGTGCTTGGGAAGCTCAATGGCGGGTTGAGCATCAAGACCATCAAGGATATCCTTATTGTGCTGAAAATGATAATGAAGCACGGGGTAAAAAACAAATGGATGGAATATGCTGAATGGGACATCAAATATCCCACAACTGCGACCCCTCCCGCTATTGAGGTTCTGACGGTTGCCAACCACAAGAAAATACTCAACTATATCAAGGGCAACTTTTCATTCCAAGCTCTCGGCATTTATATTTGCCTTACAACCGGACTGCGTATAGGTGAAATTTGCGCACTTCGCTGGGAGGATATAAATGTACAATCCGGCACACTGCAAGTGAAACGCACAATTGAACGCATCTACATCATTGAAGGTGATCGGAAACATACTGAAGTAATAATCAATGATCCGAAAACTCCAAACTCAATACGTGAAATTCCGTTGAGTGCTGAAGCCCTATCACTAATCAAGCCTCTGATGAAAGTTGTGAACACCGGATTCTATGTCATTTCCAATGATCCAAAACCGATAGAGCCTCGTACATACCGTAATTATTATAAGAAACTTATGAAGTCGCTCGACATTCCTATCATCAAGTTTCACGGTCTTCGTCATTCATTCGCGACTCGCTGCATTGAAAGCAACTGCGACTACAAAACTGTCAGTGTAATTCTCGGACATTCAGACATCTCAACAACACTTAATCTATATGTCCATCCCAATATGGAGCAGAAGAAACGTTGTATCTCCAAAATGTTCAAATCTCTTGGTAAATAGGTTCTATAATTTGCAATATCGGTATATCTTGTAAACCTTTCGTATTTATAAGCTGATGCTTCTGTATCCGGGAGTGGGATACAGAAGCATCAGTCGTCGATCACGAAATATAAATTCGAGAAGAACCTCATCACGCTTTCAAAGACTTCAAAATACCCTAAAACTCTGAATTTTTCCATCTTTGAAATTAGTTTAGACTACTTCATTGTTATTGTAATATATTTGATATATATTTGCACTATAAAAGATTAGAATATGGATATTGCACTAAAACGGAATCAAAGTTTTCGTCTGCCGGTGGATCTGATTGAAAGACTGAAACTATTGGCAAAACAACAGAATCGTAGCCTTAACAATTATGTGGAGACACTATTGCTTGATGCTGCATATCTTGAACCAAATGCCGAGACAATTGAGGCAATGAAAGAAGCTGAAAGCGGAGCACTCCGACATGAAAACCCCCTTGACCTCTCATCCATTGAGGCAATGGAGAAATCCATGGGTCTATGAAAAATTAAAACCCTCCACGAATACAAAAAGGACTATAAACGCTTTCGAAACAATCCCAAGAAGGTGCAGAAATTGTTTAAAGTGCTTTCTATGCTTCAAAATGAGATACCAATTCCACAAGAGTACAATCCACACATGCTCACAGTGAATTATGCCAGACACATGGAATGTCATATTGATGGAGACTTCCTACTTATATGGTTTGATCCGGATACAGACGAAATTGATTTGGTAAGATATACACTTTTTCTTGGAGATGCGACGATAATAAGCTAATTTTGTCGCAAAATTTGCGACGTTATCAGCCACATAATGTCGCATCAAGCATATCATCGCATGTATATACACGAATTTACCATTGAAAACGAGGGCGATCTCCGTGAACTTGGAATTGTTGAATAATAAAGCTATGGAAGAAAAGGAAAAAATAAAATCTGTAACGGTTGTTAATGAGACAACTGAATTGCCTATGTCATCGATACAAAGCTACATACGGATTATAAATGGAGTCCAAGTAATTCTCGATAGGGATTTGGCATTTCTTTACGGAGTTGAGACAGGCAATCTTAATAAGGCTGTCAAACGCAACATAGATCGTTTTCCAGAAGACTTTATGTTTCAGCTCACAAAGGAAGACATGAACTTGATATTCCAAAATGGAACATCAAGTTGGGGCGGCACGAGAAAACTCCCATACGCTTTTACCGAAAGTGGAATAGCAATGTTAAGTTCGGTACTTCGTTCCAAAACTGCCGTAGAAGTCAACATTCGGATAATGAGGGCATTTACTGCCATGCGTCAATTTCTCACTGCAAATGCAATAGTGTTTCAACGTCTTGAGTCGATAGAATTTCATTAACTTGAAATGAAGCATCACCAAGAGGAAACAGACAAGCGATTGGATGAAGTCTTTCAGCGTCTTGATGAAGGTGCATCAATCAAGGATCTTGGCAAGAAGTGGTTCGCATTTTCCAAACTTGAAGATGTGAAGCCAATAGATCTCATCAACAAAATAAACGGCATCATCTAATCTCAATAGTCTTTCGTATTTGGGAGCTGATGCTTCTGTATCCGGGAGTGGGATACAGAAGCATCGGTCGTCGATCACGAAATATAAATCCGAAAAGAGCTACATCACACTTTCAAAGACTTCAAAATCCTCTGAAAACTCTAAAAATTCCCATCTTTGAAATTAGTTTCGCAAACATCTGATTCGGTTGTATCACTTGTATCGGTTGTTTCGGGGTGAAACAACCGATACAACCGATACAAGTGATACAAGCGATACAACGGATATTGGGTCGGATGGTGGCGAGGAGGGTTGGTGGGGATAAGGTCAGTTTTGGTAGAGGGCTTTGATGGGGTTTTCGGAGGCGGAACGGTGGGCGCGGATGATGACGCAGATGAAAACTATGAGGTAGATCACCAACATGCTGAGGATTGTCAGCGGCACGCTCTGCGATATGTGCTGCGGATAGTTGGAGAGCCAACTTTCAGTGCTGATCCAGCCAAGAATAGCCCCACATGACATCGAGGGTAATGCTATCATTGTTATCTTCCTGATTAGCATCTTCATTATGTCGCTTGTGTCGGCACCGTTGACCTTGCGTATCGCTATCTCACGACGGCGGCTGTTGAGCATGTCGCTTACGTAGCCTATCAATCCGGCAAGCGTGATGACGAGCGCGATGATGCAACATGCCACGAGAGAATCCCGCAGGTTGCGGTCGCTTGTGTATGACTGGTTGACGAGAAGACGGTATGATTCCGCCATCAACTCTGCATCAGGCACCACCTTACGTATCGCCTGATTGACTGCTGCTATATTTTCAGATGAAATTTCACCAAGCCTGACAACAACATTACCCGGCAGCCATAACTCATTATTGGGATTGTCATGGAATATCACCTGCGGACGCTCATCAAATCCCTGAGCCGTACCAACCTTCATATCTTCAAAGACGCCTACCACCTTGAATCGATCGCTCTCGTTTTTGCTATGTTCGCTGAAAATAAATTCCCAGCCTATCGGCGAATCCTCAAGCGATGCAACAGTTCTCATCTTATCCACAAACGACCTACTCACCATTACGTTGCGTTCATTTGATTCTCCGGGATGGAAGCCGTTACCCTCTATCACCGGCACTCCCATCGTCTCAAACCATCCGTCGGTCACGAAATATAGATCCGTATAATTAAACAGTTCCTTATAATCTCCGGGGAGGGAAACATTATTGCCAGATTGCATACTTATCGGTAGACTGCACGCCATTGCTACCCCCTCCACCTGCGGCAGACGCGAGATCTCCGAGACTATCGCCTCACGCTGACTCTTTTCAAGCGTGGAAAGATTGGCATAAAGTAGATTATCCACCTCATATCCGAGGTCATAATCCATCATGTAGTTATACTGACGGGTGATATTCATGAGCATCACCGCCACGTAGGCAGCTCCGGCAAATTCCACAAACAGAAGGCTCTTCTTCCAGATGCCACGCGATGACCTCAACCTGCGGAATGCCCCGGTCACAGGAATACGCATGAAGAAGAAGGAGGGGACGCATACCGTAATCAACAGTATCACGCCGATGATTCCCAGAAGTATAGCGAGCGAAGCGGGGGTGAATAGAGCCTCATAGCTCACCTCTAAAATCCCCTCCACCATATCCTTAAACGCGAACGCCATGACGACTCCGAGCAGAAGCGCGAGAATGAGGTTCACAAGAGATTCCTCCGCCACTATGCCTACTATCCCACGTCCGGATATGCCATAGCATTTGCGCACCGCTATCTCCTTGACTCTCACTCCCAATGATGAGAGCACTATCAATATATAGTTGAGCACGGCAATCACAATCATGACCGCTGCCACAAGAAGCATCATATTGTTAAGGTTTCTCACCTTGGCATCCTCACGGTGGAGTTCAGCCATACGCATAAGACCGTAGCTGAGATCTAACCCCGATTCCTCAAGCTGACTCAAATCCACATGTTTCTCCTGCACCTTGCGCATCTTCGGCACCACCTCTGACGGGACGACATTCTCACGCAGTTTCACGAAACCCATGTAGCGGTCATTGCCAAGCCAGTTTTCCAACGACCATTTCGGGAAAGCATAGATAGACGTCAGAGCATCATAACGCAATGTGCTGTTCTCCGGACAATCCTCATACACACCCTCCACCGTAAGTTTCCAATCATCATACCCTTCAGGCACTATTGTCTTACCTATGGCAGACTCCACGCCTCCGAGTTTCTCCGCTACCGAGCGCGATACCATCAATCCCAATGGCTTACCAAGCACCTGACGCGGATCGCCAATAAGCACTTTCGTACTGAACACGTCAAACCAGAGTGAATCGGCAAGAATGAGATTCATTTTGATTTTATCCTCATCTCCAATCTTAAATTTCGTCTCCGGATCAAACATCAGCGTCATGCGCGTAGCTGCCTCCACTTCAGGAATCTCAGCCATCATGCCGGGGGCGACACCGCCACTTATCTGACCATACTCCTTATCCTCTCCGTCGGTAGTGCGCGTCACGTAGGTGCGCAACTGGTAGACGCGTTCATTATCCGGGAAGTAGGTATCATACGATGATTCAAAATGCACTTTCGCTATCAGCATCAAGCCCGCAGTGATGCCGAATGCGAGGCATATTATCTTCAGCAGATTGCTTCGTCCCTTACGGAACAGATTTCGGAATGGATTCATAATGTCTTTATTTTCGTTATTCGTTTCTATTTTCTGTCAAACTACCGTAGGCAGGCGATGCCCTCCTCATGAATACGTCTCTCTCCGAATCCATGAGGAGGATACATCCGCACATTTATTACGATAAGAGTTGTTTTCACACAAATGTTTCACAATTGACGTGCCAACTTCGCAATCATCTGTATATCAACATCAACAATCACACCACACATTTCTCAATGTCAAATAATCATACACTCCACCGTAAAAAATTCACACATATCACCATCAGCCTACACCAAGACGACATACCATAACTACGCCTTATAATAAGACTTCTTCTCATAAAAATGGTAGTGGAAATATTGTGATGTATCATATTTTTATCTAACTTTGTAATCGTCAGAAGGCTTACATCATGAAGCCGGAGAAACTTCCATGAAAGCCTCCTAATTACCCAAAACCTTCTATTTATGAACCGAATTCTAAAAACAGCACTCATGTCTGCAATGACCGGAATGGTGGTGGCTTCTTGCTCCAGCAACGCGAAACTGGAGTATCCGGAGGCTCCGACCGACAAGACCGTATCCGACAATTATTTCGGAACCACTGTCAACGATCCCTACCGCCCCCTTGAAAATGACACAGCGCCCGCCACTCTTGAATGGGTGAAAGCTGAGAACGCTCTTACAGAGTCTTATCTCTCAAAGATACCTTATCGCGAGCAAATACGCGCACGTCTCTCGGAACTCAACAACTACAAGAAGACCGGTCTCCCCTCCAAACATAAGGATGGGAAATACTACTTCTATGAGAACGACGGATTGCAGAACCAAAGCGTGCTGTATCGCACCGATTCCCTTAACGGAAAACCGGAGGTATTTCTCGATCCAAACACCCTGTCGGAAGATGGCACTGTCGCACTTCAAGGTCTGAGTTTCTCAAACGACGGAAAATATGCCGCCTACATAATCTCCCGAAGTGGATCAGACTGGAATGAGATTTTCGTGATGGACGCAAAGACTCTCCAGCCTCTCAACGACCATATCGAATGGGCAAAATTCACCGATGCCTCATGGGACGGCGACGGATTCTACTACAGCTCCTACCCGCGTCCGGAAAAAGGCAAGGAGTTCTCCAATGCCAATGAGAACCATCAGGTGTATTACCATAAAATAGGCACGCCGCAGAGTGAGGATCGTCTTGTGTATGAAGACAAGGCTAATCCACTGTATTTCCATTCCGTCTACGTGCCGGAGGATGAGAACTGGATGTTCCTGACCGCATCCGGTCAAGGTCTCGGCAACGCGCTGAAAGTGAAGAATCTGAAGAAAGGTGGCGACTGGAAAGTGATGGAGCCTTCGCAGGATTATGAGATGACCGTGATGGACGTGATGGGCGATAATGCCTATATACTGACCAACTGGAATGCCCCGAAGAACCGTCTCATGCTTGCTGACCTCAACAATCCGGCTAAGGAGAACTGGAAGGAGATCATTCCGGAACAGAAGGGAGTGATGAAAGGTATGCAGTTTGCCGGCGACAAGATGATCTTAACTATGGAGGAGGATGCTGCGGAACACGCCTATATATATAAGCCGTCGGGCGAACTCATCAGGGAGATGCAGTTCCCGACCTTCGGCACCGTGGGTATCTCCTCCGACAAGGATCACAATGAGGTGTACTACGCACTCACCTCTTTCGCCTACCCGTCATCCCGCTATTCCTACGATATGACCACGGGGGAAAGTAAATTCATCGGTGCTCCGGAGATAAAGGATTTCAATATGGATGATTACGTGACCGAACAGGTGTTCTACCCGTCGGCAGACGGCACAAAGATACCTATGTTCCTCACATATAAGAAAGGTCTGGAGAAGAACGGCAAGAACCCGGTATATCTCTATGGATATGGCGGCTTCAACGTATCGCTTACCCCCGGATTCTCCGCCAACCGACTGCTTTGGCTTGAAAACGGCGGTATCTACGCACAGGCAAACCTACGTGGCGGTTCTGAATATGGTGAGGAATGGCACCTTGCCGGCACAAAGATGAACAAGATGAACGTATTCAACGACTTCATCGGTGCGGCTGAATATCTCATCCAAGAAGGCTGGACCTCTCCGGAGGATATAGCCATTGTCGGCGGCAGCAACGGCGGTCTGCTCGTAGGTGCTACAGTCAACCTGCGTCCCGATCTCTTCAAGGTGGCAATTCCAGAAGTGGGCGTTATGGATATGATGCGCTATCATCTTTTCACGATCGGTTGGAACTGGGCTTCCGACTACGGCACGAGTGCCGACTCCAAGGAGATGGCGGATTATCTTCTCTCCTACTCCCCGCTGCACACTATAAAGAACGATGGCACACCCTACCCCGCCATACTCGTGACTACCGCTGACCATGACGACCGTGTGGTTCCGGCTCACTCATTCAAGTATGCAGCCACCCTTCAGGCTTCCGACACCGGGGATGCCCCTAAACTCATCCGCATCGACAGCAAGGCGGGTCACGGCGGTGGAAAACCGATGTCAAAAGTGATCGACGAATATACCGACGTGTATTCCTTCATATTCAACAATATCGGCATGACACCGAAAAAATGACACCGAAAAAAATTTCTTAGAATAATTTCAGGTCATAACGTGGAGTCTTCCGTCCAACAGGGCGGGAGACTCTTTGTTTAGTGAGCAATTTGTCGTTCAAAATAACTCTTTACCACATAGATTAACGCATATTTTATGTATTTCCGCCACTTTTAACGCATATTTTCCGTTTTCTTCATCAATTATAATGGTTTATAAATGATTTTTATTAATTTTGCAAAAAATTTTCTACAGGTATTTTCAACAGTGTCTTATCCGACACTTTAGATACGTCCGTTTATTCGATCTTTATTATGAAGGTAATGAAATTTGGTGGCACTTCAGTAGGAAGCGCACAAAGAATGAAGAACATGGTGGCTCTCGTCGCCGCAGAAGGGAATGTATTGGTGGTGCTCAGCGCAATGTCAGGCACGACCAATAGCCTTATAAGTATATCACAAAGCATCCACGATTCAGAGTTTGGCAATGCCCGAAAACAGATCGATGACCTTGAGACAAAATATAAGAACACCGCAGCTGAACTATTGTCGGATCCGGAACTTCTCGGCAAGGCGGATGCTTACATCAACAAGGTATTCTCTGACCTTCGCTCCTACGTAGACCGTCCGTTCTCTATCAAGGAGGAGAAAGAGGTGGTTGCATTCGGCGAGAAGCTCTCCACTAATCTTGTCGCGCTCTACATGAAGCAGCAGGGTCTTGACTCCGTGCTACTCGATGCCACTGAATTCATACGTATTGACCGTGACGGCGAGCCGGATCAGGCTTACATCAAGGAGAAGGCTAACGCTGTCATTGCAGCCGATCCCGACCATAAAATCTATCTGACACAAGGATTTATCTGCCGCAATATGGATGGCGAGATCGACAACCTCCAGCGTGGCGGAAGCGACTACTCCGCATCCTTGCTCGGTGCGGCTCTCAATGCAGAGGAGATACAGATCTGGACCGACATAGACGGAATGCACAACAACGACCCCCGTTTCGTAGAGGGCACAAGCCCTGTAAGTGAGCTTCATTTCGAGGAGGCTGCCGAGCTGGCATATTTCGGTGCGAAAATCCTTCACCCTACATGTGTGCAACCTGCCAAATTTGCAAATATTCCGGTAAGACTGCTCAACACCATGGAGCCGGAAGCTCCCGGAACAACCATATATAATGCTGCCCCGACCCACACCATAAAGGCTGTGGCGGCTAAAGATAACATCACTGCAATCAAAATCAAGAGTAGCCACATGCTTCTCGCCTACGGATTCCTCTGTAAGGTGTTTGAGATTTTCGAGAAGTATCACACTCCGATCGACATGATCACCACTTCAGAGGTAGGCGTCTCCGTCACTATCGACAACGAACGCTACATCAAGGAGATCGAGAAAGAACTTGCCATGTTTGGCGACGTCACTGTAGATCATGACATGGTGATCGTCTGCGTCGTGGGCGACCTCGAATGGCAGAACCGTGGTTTTGAGGCTGCTGTGGTCAATGCCCTTAAAGACATACCCGTCAGAATGATATCCTACGGCGGTAGCAACTACAATATCTCTCTGCTGATCAGGAAAGAGGATAAGATCAATGCCCTCAAACTGCTCAGCGAGAACCTATTCTGATTATAACTATTAATATTTTGAAGACATACTTCCCATTGGACAGGCTTCGCGCCGAGTCCACGCCATTTTATTACTATGATATGCAACTTCTTGATGAGACAATCAACTGCATCAAGAAATCGGCTGCATATCCCGGTTTCTACGTGCATTATGCCGTGAAGGCTAACGCAAATCCGGAAATACTGAAACGAATCGCCGCTGCCGGCATGGGTGCCGATACTGTGAGCATCGGCGAGATAAAGGCTGCTATCGATGCCGGATTCCCGGCTCCCAAAATCGTGTTCGCCGGAGTGGGCAAGACCGATGAGGAGATTGCCATCTCTCTTGAATATGGCATCGGTTGCTTCAATGCCGAATCCGAACCGGAGATCGATGCTATTGAGGAGATCGCCAAATCGCAAGGGAGAATCGCACCCGTGGCGTTGCGCGTGAACCCGGAAATCGACGCGCATACCCATCACTACATCACTACTGGGCTTGCTGAAAACAAATTCGGTATAGCTCTCTCGATGTTGGGCAGACTTATAGAGCGTTGCATCAATTCGGAATATATAGATTTCAAGGGATTGCATTTCCATATCGGTTCACAAATCACCGATCTCACCCCGTTCAAGATTCTTTGCGAGAGGATAAACGCCCTACAGGATGAATATGCCGACGTAGTGATACCCACAATCAACGTGGGGGGCGGATTAGGTATCGATTATGATGATCCGGATGGGAACCCGATTCCGGATTTCAAGCAATATTTCGACATTTTCCACGAGAATCTGAAACTCCGTCCGGGGCAACAGGTGCATTTCGAGTTGGGAAGATCCGTGGTGGCTCAATGTGGCTCACTCATTACCCGCGTGACATACGTCAAGGAGGGTGTCGGCAAGAAATTCGTGATTGTTGACGGCGGCATGACGGCACTCATACGTCCCGCACTCTATCAGGCACACCACAAGATCGAAAACATCACCTCAACGTCTCCGGAGATGGAACGCTACGACGTGGTTGGTCCGATATGCGAGTCATCCGACACGTTCGGTACAGACGAACTCCTCCCCACCACCCATCGTGGCGACCTCATAGCCCTACGTTCGGCAGGTGCATACGGCGAGATAATGGCATCCGGCTACAATTGCCGTCCGCTCCCCTCCTCCCTCTTCAGCCGATAACCCTTCCCTAAATCTTTAAAATTAAGCATTAACAAAAGTAGGCATTTTATAAGTTGTCGTTTGGAATAATTTGTTATAGTCTAATATTACAACAATCTTCAACCTATAAAAAGAACTTTTGTTAATGCTTATTTCTTATCAAGAGAAATTAACTTCTATTGTTATATTTCTCTATACTCATATTTTTTAATATCGATGAAATTGAATTTGCAATTTCAATTGCGTCCTGTTCAGAGTTTTCCCTTCCTAAAGTAATTCTAATTGTTCCTTTTGCAACATCATCATCTAAACCAATAGCCTTTAATACATGAGAAATCTGAGTATTATTACTATCACAAGCAGATCCCGTAGAAACAATTATTTTCTTTAAATCTAATCGGTGAAGAATCTGTTCACCACTAAATCCAGGAAATGACAAGCTGAGAAATCCAGGCAAATGATTAATTCCATTTCTTATAAAATTAACACCTTTTTTTAAAAGGCTATCCAATAAAATACACTCTATTTTTTTTTAATTTTATCTGTGTATTCAAAAGATTGTCAACATTTTCTTTCAATGCAATAGCCATCCCAACAACAGCAGGAACATTTTCTGTCCCGGCTCTATTTCCTAATTCTTGACCTCCTCCATTTAATAGAGGATAAAGACTTACTGATCTTTTCTTATATAAAAAACCAACTCCTTTTGGTCCATTAAATTTGTGAGCAGATGCTGATAATAAATCTATATCCAAAGTTTTAACATCAATATGAGTATGCCCTACAGCTTGAACTGCATCAGTATGAAATATCAAGTTATTATCGTGTGCAAATTTTATTAAACTTTCAATTGGTTGTAAAGTACCAATTTCATTATTAACCATCATAATTGACATTATCCCATGCATATTTTGAATTTTATTCAAAATATTTGAAACATCAACAATTCCATTTTTATCAACATTAAGGAAATGTACACTCCCACCTAAAGATTTAACTTGTTCACATGGCTTTAAAATTGCATTATGCTCAATCATTGAAGTAACTACATCCCAATTTTGAAATATTGCATTTTTAATTACAAAATTATCACTTTCTGTTCCACCAGAAGTAAAAATAATTTCCTCCGTCTTTGCTCCAATACATTCTGCAATAATTTCCCTTGATACATTAACTGCTTTTTTTGCTTCTCTTGAAAAAGAATATAATTGAGATGGATTTGCATATATATCTTTATAGAAAGGAAGCATAGCATCCAATGCTGCCTCACTTAATTTTGAAGTTGCAGCATTATCAGCATATATATATTTTTTTACCATCACGAAAAAAATTTACAACCGGACTCCTTAAACTCTTCTATTTTATCCTGAATATCAGATATGGAGCATTCAAGATAAATAGCCAAACATTCCAAACAAAAGAATGTATCAATATTTTCACCTAACAACTTTTTATTTATTCCAATAGTATCTTTATCCAAAGACTTCTTTCCGCACATTATGCAGTTAACCTTTCTACTCATAGTCATTTCTAATTAAAAATTTCGGCAAACTCTTTCCCTTATATTGCGAATCAATCATACCTAATTGTTTAACAATAATCTCTCTCATTTTCACTGCTGGTCTCAGACAATATTTCATAAAATCTCGATGACTAATATCTCTTACGCTTCTTACATTTGGGAATAGAAGTTTCATATAAGCCGTTGTTATTCTTTTTATTGCCTCAGTATCCCTAGTATCAGCACCATTCATTTCATATTCCAATAACTCATCCACAATAACCCTATAAGAGGTATCATTTCTAAGCAAATGCATAATTGTAGTGAAATATTCTGAATTTAATGCCCACCCACATATTTTAAGACCTTCGTTCATTCTTGGTATTTCCCAACCCTTAATAAAACCATGAATACGATCAATCAATGCACTTTCTCTAAATACTTCAGGAAGAGATTCAAACATACAGGAATATTCATCCATATTTTCTTGAGGTATATTACCAAGCATAATAAAACCAGCATCAGCAACATCATTTTTATCCCCAATTTTAATGGTTCCTTGCTCCATATACCCTTGTAAAGTTAAAGTCATTTCTTTTGGATTATCAAATTCTATTTTCTGCACTTCGTCAAAGGCAATAAAATCATGATAAAACACCAGACCTTCTTCCCTTCGAGCAATGTCATAAAATAACTTTGCTCTTGTTGTTTTACCTGCTGATAAATACCCATATCTACTTAGATTTCCAAATAGATAAGACTTTCCTGTACCTTTAGGTGCCAGTTCTATAAGATTCAATCTTTTTTCAACAAATGTAAGAAGACGTTTTATCATTGCTAATTTTTGCTCTTCATTGTCATAACCTTTAGCATTATAATCAATTGCACCCAATAATAAATCAATCCATTCATGAACATTAAATTCATTACGAACATCCTTGAAAAATTCCAAGTCAATATCATACGGACAAAAATTTTTAAAACTAACAAGCTTAATTTTTCCTGGTATTTTATCTTCCGGATATCTATAACCCAATTCCACGACACCCCAAGATTCTTTGGCTTTTACTAAATCATCTTTGTATCGATTCCAGATAAAATCTTCTATCAATGTATCTTTTGTTGTAATGCCAAAATCTGGCAATGCAAAGTTTACTTCTTGATTTTTTATACTAATATCTATTGATATTCTTGTTAGCAATTTAACTTTTTCTCCTTCAAGAATAATTCTGTTTTTTATATTAATCCACTCATTCTTTGAAGGTATATACTCATGAATAAACTGAGTTAGCTCATCCATATCAAAATTACCATCCTCGTCCTCAAACATTTTAAGGAGCCAATCACGAAGGAATGATGGCAAACTTAAATCTTTAAAGAAATTACATTTCTGTAAATCTTTATAGACTACCATATCATCAAAATATTCTCTAATTTTAGATTCCATACTATTTTAATTCAAATTAAGCGAATAAATTTCTTTCATTAGAACCCTCTTTTTTTACTATAAACGATAATCCGCAAACTACAATATTATCGCCATCATATAGATCAAAAAGATAATTCCCTGATTTTTTTATATCTGGGATTACAAAATCATAATGATATTTCACATCAGATAATTTTGCAGAATAAAATTTACCATTGATTAAAATACGATACTGTTCAGACAAAGTAGAAATAAAAAGTTTTATCTCTGCTTTTTTCTTAAAACTAATAAATATAGTCTCATAGCCATCCAGTATATTACATTCAATTTTTTTATTTTTCTTAGTTACTTCTATTATTGGAATTGCCACTTCTTCTAATGTGGCACCTCCATGAACTTCTACACAAGCTTTCCTACCTCCTTTAAATCTGTCATAATTAGCAAGACACCAATAACCATTTTCGGATGTTGCAAATTTAGGGATTTCATCTGAATCTGTCATTAAACAACATCTACCCGAATGTATTCCTTTTTCTACCATTTCAATTGTATTTTCACTCTCATTTATTACAGCAAGCCGACTAGAACCATGATCCGAAATTAAAAACACTCTTTCAATATTCGGATTACTCAGATAAACAACAACTTGTTTAAGCATATTTTCAATTAAATCCAATTCAGATATCAAATGTATTGGAAGTTTATTTTTTGTATAATCAAATCTATTAACACCTCCATGTTTTAGTTCATCGAGATCCTTAATATCCAATACATCAACACCATGTTGCTTAAAAATTTCTTTAAAATCTTTATTGAAACATGTCAATGAAGGCAGTTCGCATCTTGCAACACTAATTTTTAAATTTAATCCCAATTGTGCGCATTTTACTTGAATAAAACTCAAGTATTCTACACCCATTGCATCAACAAAAAAAGTAATTGCTTTTGAAAAATTTAATGAATTAACAAAAAAAGAACGTGGGTTCAAGCAAGCATTATAATCTCGTTCAATTGCTTGTTTGTCAACGATATTCTTATGAGATTCACTAATCAAATTAATTATTTTCAAATACTTATAATTTAAAAAATATTCATCTAAGTAAGCTTTCAGATTAAATTTAAATTAATTCAAGCCGCATGAGAATATC
>ERZ778504.1045-NODE-1045-length-22612-cov-6.063085_pt1 | contig 22612 bp, 19 predicted proteins | sample MGYA00510046_ERZ778504 | MGnify/ENA primary metagenome ERZ778504 (study PRJEB29527, sample SAMN07138964) | mouse gut metagenome | material: feces | host: mouse | place: China:Nanjing | collected 2016-01-25 ...
ATTATAAATTTTAATAAGAAAAAAGCTGTTTCTTAATTGAAACAGCTTTTTATAATATTCAAATTTAATTTAATTATAGTTTGCTATACTTACTTTTATCTTTGTAACTTTTGGCAGTAATGGCAGGAATGATAATTGCGAAGAGCAAGCCAAAGACTGCGCCAATAATCAAAGATTGCATAGGATTAAATTGCATCTGAGTTAGAGATGCAGCGATAAAACCGATAATTTCGCAAAAAATGCATGACCAAATCACTGTAATAATGTAGCGCATAATTTCTCCTTCTTTCGCTAGGTATCTTAGCAAAAATAAGATGTTTTAGCAAGCGAAGATAATAGAATTTGCTATACTTAAATTATCAGAAAGGGTGAGTATATGGGAGCGGTTAGTTTACAAAATTTAAGCGGTTTTACTCTACTTGAGAGTCCAACCAAAGTTAAAAATTTGGCTGAAAATGCTAAGAAAAAAGGCTATTCTGCAATTGCTTTAACTGATATCAATATTACTTATGGCTTGGTCGATTTTTATAAGGCAGCAAAAGATGTCGGAATTAAACCTTTGCTAGGGATGCAACTTAGAGTTAATGGTTTAATTGATGAAGCTAATAAGTATGATCTCATTGTAATTGCAAAAGATGACCAGGGATATAAAAACATTTTACGTTTGTCTAGTGCAGTTAATCTTTTAACTGAAAATGGTGAAAAAGAAAATGTTTTAACTCTCGAAGATTTAAAAAAATATCTTGGACATTTAATTCTAATTACTCCAAGCAATTTACATAGTGAAATAAAAATGTTGCAGACTAATAATCCTAAAATGGGAGCAAACTATTTACGAAAGCTGCAAGATTGTCTTCCGAGCTCATCTTTCCTGTATTTGGGAGTCTATGCTGATTCAGGACAACAAGAATATATCAATTATATTCGCTCACTAGCTACACAATTTAACTTACCTCTAACTGCTGTAGAAGATGGACAGTACCTTAACCGTAATGAACAATTTTTAAGACGTACACTTCAAGCAATTAAAACTAATACTCATTTAGAAAATATAGAACAATTAGCTAAACAAGCGGGCTCACACTATTTGAAAAATAGCGAAGAATTGCAGGTAAGTTATCGTAAGTTTGATATTAAAGATGCATTGAAGAATGCAGAAGAAATTGGAAAAATCTGTACTGCAGAAATTAAGTTTCAAGATCCGCAATTGCCTAAATTTAAACAAAATAAATTTCCCACTTCAAAAGAGTATTTACATTCTTTAGCTCAAGAAGGTCTTGCAAAAAAATTTAATAATCAAATTCCAGCTAAATATCAAGAGAGACTTGATTATGAATTGCGAGTAATTAACGAAATGGGATTTGATGATTATTTTCTTATTGTGTGGGATGTAATGAATTTTGCCCATAGTGTCAATATTACAACGGGTCCCGGAAGAGGATCCGCAGCAGGTTCTCTTGTTTCATATGCTTTGAGAATTACTGAAGTCGATCCAATCGAATATAATTTGCTGTTTGAACGTTTCTTAAATCCTGCTCGTCAGCAAATGCCTGATATTGACTTAGATATTCCTGACAACCGCAGGGATGAAGTAATTAAGTATATGTTTGAAAAGTACGGGATGAATCATGCGGCACAGATTTTAACGTTTGGTACCTTAGCCGCAAAGCAAGTTTTAAAGGATGTTTGTCGTATTTTTGGACTAAATAAGGTCGAAACGTATCGTTGGTTAGATGCAATTCCGCACTCTAAGGGGAAAATTACCTTAGCTGAGGCCTATCAAAAATCAAAAGAATTACAACTGCTAGTGAACACAAATGACTTAAGCAAAATTTTGTTTGCGACTGCTGAGCATTTAGAAAATTTACCAAGGCATTATTCAATTCATGCGGCTGGATTAGTAATTACCGATGATTCATTGGCTGAAATAGTAGGTCTACAAGCAGGGCCTCTAGGAATCCCCGTGACTCAACAAACAAAATCGAATGTTGAATCATTAGGTTTATTAAAGATCGATTTCTTAGGATTAAGAAACTTAACTATTTTGGGGAACATCGTTGCAGCTCTCAGAGCAGACGGAATTGACATCGATCCTAACCAAATTCCCTTAGATGACCCAGATACACTTACCTTGTTTCAGCGTGGAGATACAGATGCAGTATTTCAGTTTGAATCTGACGGTATTAAGCGAGTACTTGAACAACTTCATCCAGATAGTTTTGAAGATATTGTTGCAGTTAATGCCTTATACCGTCCCGGTCCAATAAATAATATTGATCATTTCATCAATAGAAAACATGGAAAAGAGAGGGTTCAATATCCTGATCCTAGTTTAAAGAGGATTTTAGGTACCACCTATGGAGTTTTAGTTTATCAAGAGCAAGTTATGCAAACAGCTCAAGTTTTAGCAGGTTTTTCTTTAGGAGAAGCTGATCTTTTAAGACGTGCAATGTCTAAGAAAAATGCGGATGTAATTCAACGTGAAGGGTCTAAGTTTATTGAAGGTGCAATTAAATTAGGCCGTAAAAAGGAAACTGCTGAAAAAGTTTATGACTACATTGCACAGTTTGCTAATTATGGATTTAATCGTTCCCATGCGGTTGCCTATAGTAAGATTGCTTTTTGGCTTGCTTATTTTAAAGTACATTATCCAGGCGCCTTTTATTTAGCTTTGTTAAACAGCAATATGGGTAACCGACATAAAATTGCCCAATATTTAATGCAAGCTCAAGAAGCTGGAATTAAAATTTTGCCACCTGATATTGAAAGCAGTAAAGCAGATTTTTCATTAGAGAATGGAAAAATTTTAGTTGGATTAAAGGCAATTCGGGGGTTAAGAAGCGATTTATTGAAGCAAATTTTAGAAATTAAGCGTCCGATTAAGTCAATGACTGATTTCCTATGGAAAATAGATAATAATTTACTGAGTGTAGATGCGGTCGGAAATTTAATTAAAGCTGGCTCTTTTGATAGACTGGCTCCTAATCGAAATGAACTGTTAAAAATAAATAAAGATTTAGTTGAGAGCGTAAAAATGGCAGGCTCAAATTTATCTTTATTTGAAACATTAGAGCCAAAAGTAGAAGAAGAAAAAATGCCAACTGCAGCTGAAAAATCAGCTATGGAAGTTGAGGCAATGGGTTTTAGTACTGGTATTAACCCAATTATTGCGGTTCAAAAATATGCTCGAAAATATAATGCAAAAAGATTGCAGGCTTTTGAGAGCAATGAACAAGGAATCGCAGTTGGAAAGCTAATGAAAGTCAAACAAATTACCACAAAAAAAGGTGATAATATGGCGTTTGCGGTTTTTAGCGATACTAGTGGTGAGAAAGACTTTACTATTTTTCCTCAGGTCTGGGAAAAAGTAGGTGAGAACTTGAAGATTGGTGAGATATATCTACTTCAAGTTAGGACACAAAGTGATCGGTTTAACCCTAACAAAATTCAATTTCTACTTTCTAATGCTCGGCAAGTTAATTTTAAAGATTAATTCAAATTTTTTGGAAGTAAACAAAAGAGAGCCTAATAAGGTTGAAAGCGAAAACATTTATTTCATAAGGATTATTAGTGAAAAAATAGGCTTTTTTTTGAAGACATTGAGTAAAAAAAATGGTACGATAAAATCGATGTGAGTAAAACACAGAAAATCGTAGAGGTGAATTCATGAAACGGATTGGTATTTTAACTAGTGGTGGAGATGCCCCTGGTATGAACGCTGCCATTAGAGCTGTTACTCGTACAGCTTTGGCAAACGGTATCGAAGTTTGCGGAATTCGTTATGGATATGCTGGTTTAGTTGCTGGTGATATTTTCCAAATGACTTCTGAAACAGTTGCGGATAAAATTAGCCGCGGCGGTACTTTTCTTTATTCAGCTCGTTTCCCAGAATTTAAGGAAGAAGAAGTTCAACTTAAGGGAATCGAACAATTAAAGAAGCACGGAATCGATGCTTTGGTTGTCATTGGTGGTGACGGTTCTTACCACGGCGCATTGAAGCTTACAAGACATGGCTATAATGCTATTGGTCTTCCTGGTTCAATTGACAACGATATTCCTTATACTGATTACACAATTGGTTTTGACACTGCATGTAATACTGCAATGGAAGCCATTGATAAGATTCGTGATACTGCAACAAGTCATCAACGCGTATTTGTTGTAAATGTTATGGGTCGTGATTGTGGGGATATCGCAATGCACGTTGGTGTTGCTACCGGTGCTGAAGCAATTGTTATTCCAGAAGAACCTTATGACATTAAAGAAATTGCTGAAACCTTGAAGCAAGGATTTGCTAATGGTAAGAAACATGGAATCGTTGTTTTAGCTGAAGGTGTTATGGACGCTGAAAAATTTAAGGATGAACTTCTTAAATATGGTGACTTTGATGCTCGTGCTAATGTATTGGGCCATATGCAACGTGGCGGAAGCCCAACAATGCGTGACCGTGTAGTAGCAAGTGAAATGGGTGCCTATGCTGTTAAGTTATTACTTGAAGGTAAAGGCGGCTTGGCTGTTGGTATGGAAAACAACAAGCTTACTCACCATGATATTCTTGATTTGTTTGATGCAAAACACCACGGTAATTATGCGTTATACTCATTAAACAAAGACTTAGCCAAGTAGTTTTTGATTTTGTATTATAGGAGATTTTTTCAAGATGAAGAAAACTAAAATTGTTAGTACTTTAGGGCCAGCCTCAAACGATGTTGAGACTATTACTAAATTAGCTGAAGCAGGTGCAAACGTATTCCGTTTCAACTTCTCACACGGTGACCACGAAGAACACCGTGCACGTATGAACATGGTTCGTGAGGTTGAAAAGAAGACTGGTAAACTTCTTGGCATTGCTCTTGATACTAAGGGTGCCGAAATTAGAACTACTGAACAAGAAGGCGGCAAGTTCACTATTAACACTGGTGACACTATCCGTATTTCTATGGACGACACTAAGAAGGGTAACAAGGACATGATCCACGTTACCTACGATGGTCTTTACGACGATACTCACGTTGGTGGTCACGTATTAATCGATGATGGTTTAGTTGACCTTTTGATTAAGGACAAAGATGACGCTAAGAGAGAATTAGTTTGTGAAGCTCAAAACACTGGTTTAATCGGTTCTAAGAAGGGTGTTAACGCTCCTGGCGTTGAAATCCGCCTCCCAGGTATCACTGAAAAAGATACTAACGATATTAAGTTCGGTTTGAAGGAAGGTATCAACTTCATCTTTGCTTCATTCGTTCGTAAAGCACAAGATGTTCTTGATATTCGTCAATTGCTTGAAGAAGCACATTGTGAATACGTAAAGATCTTCCCTAAGATTGAATCACAAGAAGGTATTGACAACATCGACGAAATCTTAAAGGTTTCTGATGGTTTAATGGTTGCTCGTGGTGACATGGGTGTTGAAATTCCATTTATCAATGTTCCATTTGTACAAAAAGAATTGATCAAGAGATGTAACGCTTTAGGTAAGCCAGTTATTACTGCTACTCAAATGCTTGACTCAATGCAAGAAAACCCACGTCCTACTCGTGCCGAAGTTACTGACGTTGCAAACGCTGTTCTTGATGGTACTGACGCAACTATGCTTTCAGGTGAATCTGCAAACGGTCTTTACCCAGTTAAAGCTGTTAAGGCTATGGCTGAAATCGACATGCGTACTGAAAAGCAACTTGCTAAGCGTAACAAGTTAGCTCTTCAAAGATTCGAAGAATACAAGGGTTCAAACGTTACTGAAGCTATCGGTGAATCAGTTGTTAGAACTGCTGAAGAATTGGGCGTTAAGACTATTATTGCTGCAACTGAATCTGGTTACACTGCACGTATGATTTCTAAGTACCGTCCAAACGCAGACATTATTGCTATGACTTTCAACGACAAGATTCAACACTCATTAGGTGTTGTTTGGGGTGTAAAGCCAATGTTGACTGAAAAGCCTAAGTCTACTGAAGAAATGTTTGAAAAAGCAGCTGAACTTGCTAAAGAAACTGGTCTTGCAAAAGACGGTGACTTAGTAATTATCGTTGCTGGTGTTCCTTTGGGCGAAACTGGTACTACTAACTTGATGAAGTTACAATTAATCGGTACCCAACTTGTTAAAGGTTTAGGTGTTGGTGAACAATCAGTTATCGGTAAAGCTGTAGTTGCAACTTCTGCTGAAGAAGCTAACAGCAAAGTTCAAGATGGTGACATCTTAGTTGCTAAGACTACTGATAAGGATTACTTACCAGCAATCAAGAAGGCTTCAGGTATGGTAGTTGAAGCTTCCGGTTTAACTAGCCACGCAGCTGTTGTTGGTCTTTCACTTGGTATCCCAGTTATCGTTGGTGCTACTGACGCAGTAGAAAAGATCAAGGATGGTTCTAAGATTACTGTTGATGCTCGTCGCGGTGCTGTTTACCAAGGCGAAGCAACTAACCTTTAATCTGAATTAAATAGCTTATTAAAATAGTCAGCGAAAGCTGGCTATTTTATTTTTGTCTTTTTTTCCTTATACTATAAGATGATAGACAAAATAAAAGGATTGAGGCGCTATTATGTTAGGTGAAATAAGAAAAGGAAAAGTTACCGATGAAAATGAATCTGCTTTTTATGTGCAGGTTGAAGGGGTAACTTTTGAATTAAAAAAAATAGAAATTACACAAGATGAACCAATCCATTTAGGTGATGAAGTACAAGGCTTTATTTATGAAAACAAGGATAAAAAGAAAGAAATGACACAATTTTATCCTTTTGCTCAAAAAGATCAGTATGGTTGGGCAACTGTAACAGAAGTGCGCCGGGACTTAGGTGTTTTCTTAGATATTGGTTTGAATGACAAAGACGTTGTTGTATCTTTAGATGATCTTCCACTTGAAAAGGATCAATGGCCAAAGAAAGACGATCGACTATTAGTACGTCTAGAAACTGATGAAAAAGAACGTATTTGGGCTAAAATGGCTGAAGAAAATGTCTTTGAGCAATTAGCCGCTAATTTCCCAGCACACTTAGAGAATAAAAACATGTCTGGAACTGTTTATAGAAATTATGAAGTAGGTTCCTTTGTAATTACCGATCAGTACTACTTAGCCTTTGTTCATAAGTCTGAAATGTTTCGTCCATTACGACTAGGTCAAAAGATTAAGGGACGTGTAATTGGAGTTAGTCAATATGGTCGATTGAATTTAAGTGTTCTTCCTCGAGGATTTGAAGAAATTGACGATGACGCACAAATGATCTTGGTAAGTTTACGTCGTGAAGCTACAAAAACTCTACCATTTTACGATAAGAGTGATGCTCAAGAGATTAAGAATCACTTTGGTATTTCTAAATCAGCTTTTAAACGTGCCTTGGGACATTTATTAAAGGATGGGTTAATTACTGAAGATAAAGATGCAGGAACAATTAGCTTGGTAGAAAAAGATGACTCAGACACAGATAATGAAGGATAATTTAGAAGATTATTTACGATTTAGTCAAGTAGAACGTGGCTTAAGCCCTAATACAATTGTTTCTTATCGAACTGATTTAGAAGAATATTTAAGTTATTTAGAAGATCAGAATGAAACAAGTTGGGAAGTTGATTACCTAGTAGTTGACGCTTTTCTTGCAACACAAAAAGATAAGGGAAAAGCCACAACTTCAATCAGTAGAATGATCTCTAGCTTACGGAAATTTTATCAATGGCTTTTGCGGCAAGATATAATTGAACGTGATCCTTTAGTTAAAATTGATTCACCTAAAAGTGAACGTAGATTGCCAACAGCCCTTAGTGAGGAAGAAGTTACTAAATTATTGGATGCTCCTGATACCAAGACTCGTTTGGGGATTAGAGATCGAGCTATGCTTGAAGTGCTCTATGCAACGGGAATGCGGGTTAGTGAGTTAATTAATTTACGTACTGGCGATATTCATAGCGAGTTAAAAATCATTAGAGTTCTTGGGAAAGGATCAAAAGAACGTCTTGTTCCAATTACCGAAGTTGCTTTATCATGGTTAGAGAAGTATCAAAAAGATGTCCGAGAGAATCAAGTCTTAAAAAGCGGTCAATTTACTGATGTGATTTTCTTAAATAATCATGGTCATCAATTGACGAGACAAGCTGTTTGGCAAAAGATAAAAAAATATTGTCAACTTATCGGAATAACCAAAAATGTTACACCACATACTCTTAGACATACTTTTGCGACTCATTTATTAGAAAATGGGGCAGATTTAAGAGTAGTCCAAGAGATTTTGGGCCATAGTGATATTACAACTACGCAGATTTATACTAATCTGACGCAGAAACATATTTTGGAGGTTTATAATCAAGCACATCCACGTGCCTAACTATTATGATCAGCAAATATAAAAAAGATTACGAAAAAACTGTAATGGGATATTTATCCTATCTCCCAGATTTTAAAAATATTAAGAATCTGCAAGAAGAGATGAAACTGTATACTAGCGATTCTAATCAATTCGAGGTTCTTATCTATCAACAAGATGGTAATGCTCGCGGTATTGTTGGTATTCAAGAAGAGAAAGATTTTATTATTATTCGCTATTTATCTCTTGATCCGACGATGCGTGATGAAAAAACAAAGCAATTGGTAATGAATGACCTAAAGCATCTTTATCCTGATAAAATGATTACTGCCTTACCTAATTGGGCATCTTTATTAAATTATTTAAAGGAAAATAAAACTGATGAATAATGTTGATGAATTAACTTTAGATCTTCCTAATTTTACGGGACCGCTCGATTTACTTTTACACTTAATCAGGTCACAAAAAATAGATATCTATGATATTCCAATTGCAAAAATTACGGGACAATATTTGGCTAATTTGGCTCGCTGGCAAACTTTGGACTTACAAATTGCTGGAGAGTATTTTGTGATGGCGTCAACATTACTTAGAATTAAGTCCCAGTATTTGCTTCCTAAAAATGACTTTATTGAGGAAGATCAGTATCAAGAAGACCCACGTACTGAACTTGTTGAGCAACTAGTGCAGTACTCAGTCTTTCAAAGAATTGCCGAATACTTTAAAAAAAGAGATGAAGAAATGCCAATTACAGTGGCAAAGGATCCATCTGTTTCCCCTAAAAAAGAGATTGAGCCACTTCCTTTAGGAGAAATTACAAGTGATGAGCTTGCAAATACTTTTAAAGTGGTTTTAGAGCGATTCAAACTGAGAAAGCCACAAGTTGGAAAAATTGAGGTTCACGAGACTTCAATTGAAGAAATGACAAGCTTTTTAAAAAACAGGTTACAAAATAAAAGATCGACTAGTTTTTTTGATTGTATTAAAAACTTTCAAGATCTTGATCAAGTAATTGGGTTATTCCTAGCAGTTTTAGAATTATGTCGTGATCATAAAATTTTGGTAAAGCAAAATAGAGATTTTGGTGATCTAGAGTTAGAGAAAGTTGAGATTAATGGCAAGTAAAGAAGCAGAATTAGAAGCCTTACTTTATGCAGCGGGGGATGATGGTTTAGAAACTGAGAACTTACTACAGTTGTTAGAAATTTCTCCAGCTGCCTTAAGAGAATTAGCTAATCATCTTAAGGACCAATTGAAAAACGATAAAAATTCAGGTTTACAGTTAATTTGTATCAATCAAACTTATAAGTTAACGACTAGTCCAAAATGTGGAGATATTATTTCGAAATTTTTCCAAAAAGATCTATCTAAGAATTTAAGTCAATCAGCGCTTGAAATTTTGTCGATTATTGCGTATCGACAACCGATTACTCGAGTTGAAATTGATGACTTAAGAGGCGTTAACTCAGCAGGAGCACTACAAACTTTGGTTTGGCGCGGATTAATCAAAGTAGATGGAAAAAAGGATGTTCCAGGGCATCCTAACTTATATGTAACGACCGATTATTTTTTACAGTACTTTAATTACGAAAGTTTAGCTGATCTACCAGTAATTGAAGAGTTTGAAGCAGATGATAATTCTGTGAACCTATTTAATCAGGATGATAGTAGAAATAAAGAAATTAATTTTGATGAGGGTGAGTAAAATGGCTGAAAGATTACAAAAAGTAATTGCGCAGGCAGGTGTTGCCTCAAGGCGTAAGGCTGAAAAAATGATTAGTGCAGGACAAGTAACTGTTAATGGAAAAAAAGTTACTGAACTAGGAACAAAAGTTGAGCCTAGCGACAAGATTGAAGTAAATGGAGTTCCGATTGAAAAAGAAGCTCTCCATACATACTTGTTTTATAAACCACGTGGTGTCATTTCTTCAGTAAGCGATGACAAAGGAAGAAAGACAGTAGTTGATTTCTTTGAAGATGTACCATATCGCCTTTATCCAGTAGGGCGTCTTGATTATGATACATCGGGCTTATTATTAATGACAAACGATGGTGAATTAGCAAATAAGTTAATGCACCCACGTAATGAAGTACCAAAGGTTTATGTAGCAAAGATTAAGGGAATTCTTTCTCCAGAAGAGATTCGCTCTCTTACTCATGGTGTGCGTATTGATGGAAGAAAGAGTGCACCAGCTAAGTTAAAGATTTTAAAGACTGATGAGAAAAAGAAGACCCAAATTGTTCAATTAACTATCCATGAAGGTCACTACCATCAGGTTAAGAGGATGTTTGAAGCAGTACATCACCTTGTAGAAAAATTAGCTCGTGAAAAGTATGCCTTTCTAACTTTAAAATCATTAAATTCGGGCGAGTATCGTGAATTAACGAATGAAGAAGTCTTTCGTTTAAATCACTTAGCTGACTAACGCTTTATTAAAAGCTATGATAAAATAAAACTAATAATCTATAATTTTGGAGGACTTTTGAATGAAGGAAAACAAATCTCAGGACAATAAAGAACCAAAAGGCCCTTACAAGCATTTTGAGCGTCCTAAAACATCTAGAAGGGCAATGCATCATCGGGAGTCAGAACCAGAAGCAGATCCAGAAGTTACTTCTAGAAAATCTACTCAATCAGAAGGCAGTCCAAAAGGTCCACATCATAGTCAGCTCTGGGCTGGGTTGATTATTGTTGCAATAATTATCATTGCATTAATTCCGATTGTTTCTTCAAGATTGCACGCAAACTCTAATAACTTAGCTGAAAAGAGCGTTAAAGTGTCAAAAAGCTCATCTTCTAAGTCTCACAAGCCTAAAAGTAAAAAGAGTAAACAAAGCTCTTCTAAGAAAAGTAAGTCAAAGAGTAGCAGTGTAAAAAGAGAAGAAAGTTCTTCAAGTCAATCTCAAGACACCACACCAGCTGTTGTTAGTCAATCAGAATCTCAAAGTAGTCAAGTTAGTCAAAGTAGTACGCAATCTTATGAATCTAGTGCTAGTCAAACTACTACTCAAGATCAAAGCCAACAATCAGCTCAAAACACAACTCAAACTAATCAGAATACTTGGCAAAACAATGGTGGAAGCAGCTATTCACAACATGAGGCACCAAGATCTTACACTGTCCAAGAGGGAGATTCTTTATCAAAGATTGCCCGTGAAAATAACACTTCAGTGCACCACTTAGAACAAATTAACGATTTAGAGTCAGCTGATAGTATTAGTATTGGTCAATCAATAAAATTAAGATAATAAAAAACAATAATGTTTACAATTCTACTAAGAAGTATTATGATTTACTCGTAAAACGTAAATACAAGGATGTTGTCTTCAGGGCAGGGCGAAATTCCCGACCGGCGGTTAGAGTCCGCGAGCTACACATGTAGTTGAACCTTAGGTACCGATAGTTATAGTCTAGATGGAAGAAGACAGACCATAGAATTAAACATGATTTAGATGATTAATAAGGTCTGTTGCTGAAGCGACAGACCTTTTGTATGTTATGGAGGAACTATCATGCAAAGAAAAACAAGTTTAAGTCATGTAAGATTGGCCTATTGGCTCGCTTGGGCGATGATTGGTGCATTAGCATTTTTGATTATGAAGATTGAGGTCCCAATTATTCCCGGCTTTGATTACTTAAAGATGGATTTTTCTGATTCATTAGTAGCTTTAAGTACTTTGGTTTTTGGTCCTTTGGGCGGGACAATGATTGCATTTTTTAAATCATTGTTAAGCCTCTTTATTTCGGGATTTAATCCAATTTCAATGATTGGCCAATTAGCTGCCTTTTTAGCAAGTTTAGCCTATATCTTGCCATTCTACTTCATTAGTAAAAGGCATGAAGACAAAGTACAATACCAAATTTTGGGATTAGCAGTCGGAACGATTGCGTTAACGGTAGTAATGTCTTTAGCAAACTACTTCGTTTTAACTCCAATGTATATTTCATTAATGGGCTTTAAGCTTAATTCATCACTTTTAACTTACATTGTTTCAGCGATTGTACCATTTAACTTAATTAAAGGAATAATTAACAGTATTGTTGTTCTATTATTGGCCAAGACCTTATTGCCAGTTTTAGAAAAATTTGTAAGACGTAATTTTTAAAGTTTAAATAGTAAAAATAATTTTATTTAGCAGGAGTCATTTGACTTCTGTGTTTTTGTTTTATGGTAGAATTTACTTTGAATGAAAAAGAAAGGACTAAATTATTTAATGCAAGTAGCTATTGATGGGCCTGCATCAGCGGGGAAGAGTACAGTTGCTAAAATTATCGCACATAATTTGGGCTATATTTATATCGATACTGGTGCAATGTATCGAGCATGTACATTAATTGCACACGATAATAATGTTGACTATGGGGATGAAAAGACAATTTTGAACTTAATCGACCATAGTACAATTGATTTTAAGCAAGAAGATGGAGAACAAAAGGTTTACGTAAATGGTAAGGATGTTTCAATTGACATCAGAACACCTGAAATTACCGAAAACGTTTCTCAAGTTTCTGCCTTAAGATCAATTCGTGAAAAGATGGTTGAATTACAGCGCGAAATGGCGGGTAAGCACGATGTTGTTATGGATGGTCGTGATATTGGAACGACAGTTTTACCAGATGCAGAGGTAAAAATTTTCTTAATCGCTAGTGTTGCATCAAGAGCTAAGAGACGCTTCTTAGATTTTCAAGAAAAAGGCATTCATCAAGACTTAAAAGATATCGAACATGATATTGAAGTTAGAGACTATAAAGATTCGCATCGTGAAATTTCTCCATTGAAAAAAGCAGATGATGCAATTGAATTAGATACTACAAACTTAACAATTGATGAAGTTGTAGCCAAAATAACCGAGATAATTCAAAAAAAGCAAAAAAATTAAACAAAAGTGTGGAAAAAAGATATCAAGTACTTTAAAATAAAGTATGATATTGGGAGGTAATTATGACAGATAATAGTAATCAATTCTTAGATGCTCTAAAAGAAATGCAGGGAGTTGAAGTCGGCAACATTGTTAACGTTGAAGTTTTAAGTGTTGAAGATGGACAAATCGCTGTTGGTGTTGAAAATGCAGGTGTTGAAGGTGTAATCACTAAGCGTGAATTCACTAACGACCGTAATGCAGATTTGAACCAATTGGTAAAACCTGGTGATAAGTTTGAAGCTTTAGTTCTTAGAAGAGCTGGTGGCGACAAGGAAAACGGTGAATTCTTCTTCTCAGTTACTCGTTTGAAGGAAAGAGAAGCTTACAAGGAATTAGAAAAGGTCTTCGAAGAAGGCAAGACTGTTGAAGGTACTGTAACTGGTGCTGTTCGTGGTGGTTTATTAGTTGACGTTGGTACACGTGGATTCTTGCCAGCTTCATTAATTTCTAACCGTTACGTTTCTGATTTGAAGCCTTACATTGGCAAGAAGATGAACTTGAAGATCACTGAAATTGATCCTAACAAGAACAGATTAATTCTTTCAAGAAAAGACTTAATCGAACAAGAACGTGAAGAAGCTTTCGAAAACGTTGCTTCACAATTAGTTGTAGGTGACACTGTTGAAGGTAAAGTATCACGTTTAACTGGTTTTGGTGCCTTTGTTGACGTTGGTGGTGTGGACGGTTTAGTTCACATTTCAGAAATTTCTTACAAGCATGTTGATAAGCCAAGCGATGTATTGAAGGCTGGTCAAGATGTTAAGGTTAAAGTTATCGGTATTGATGACGATAGACATAGAATCTCCCTGTCAATTAAGCAAACTTTACCATCCCCATTTGAAGAAGCTACTGAAGGCTTACATGAAGGCGACATCATTGAAGGTGAAGTTAAGACTTTAACTTCATTCGGTGCATTCATCGAAGTAGCTGATGGAATTCAAGGCTTAGTACACGTTTCAGAAATTGCTAACAAGCACGTTGATAAGCCAAGTGATGTTTTAAAGGTTGGTCAAACTGTTAAAGTTAAAGTTTTAAGTGTTGACCCAAGTGACAGAAGAATCTCATTGTCAATCAAGCAAGCTGATCCTAATGCTGCTAAGAGTGAAAACAACTCACGTCCACGTCGTCGTCAAGATTCTGTAGCTGATAAGTACATGAATGACAATGACAACGGTTTTGCTTTAGGTGACATTATTGGTGATCAACTTAAAGATAAGGATTAATCGTCATTAGTCTAAAAAAGCTGACTCCGGTCAGCTTTTTTTATTTCATTAGATAGAAAGGGGTAGAAATAATATGTCATTACCCGTAGTTGCATTAGTTGGACGTCCAAATGTTGGTAAGTCAACTATTTTTAACAGAATTATTAATTCGCGTGTAGCTATTGTTGAAGACAAGGCTGGAGTTACTAGAGATAGAATTTATGCCCGTGCTGAGTGGATGGGTCATGAATTTATCTTAATTGATACCGGTGGTATTACTCTAGACTCTGGTGAAATTGAAGAACAAATTAAGGCACAAGCTGAAATTGCCATTGATGAAGCAGATGTAATTGTGATGTTAGGGGATGTTACTCAACATATGACTAACATGGATGAAACAATTGCTAAAATGCTTTATCGAACTAAGAAACCAGTTATTTTAGCCATTAATAAGGCTGATAATCCTGAGCAAAGAACAGATATTTATGACTTTTACAGCTTAGGATTAGGCGACCCAATCCCAGTTTCTGGTAGTCATGGAACTGGAATGGGAGATTTACTAGATGCTATTGTTGGTGAATTTGGCGACAAGGCTAACCAGCATGAAGACGGTTCAATTCGCTTTAGTGTGATTGGACGTCCAAATGTTGGTAAATCTTCACTTGTAAATGCTATTTTAGGTGAACAACGTGTAATTGTTTCTAATATCGAAGGAACGACTAGAGACGCCATTGACACGACTTTTACTAATGATGGGCAAAAGTATACTATCGTTGATACAGCCGGCATCAGACGGCGTGGTAAGGTCTATGAGAAGACGGAGAAGTATTCTGTCTTAAGAGCAATCAGTGCCATTGAAGAAAGTGATATTACACTTTTAGTCTTAGATGCAAGCACTGGTATTCGTGAACAAGATAAGCATGTAGCTGGATACGCTCATGATGCAGGCCGCGGTGTAATTATTGTTGTAAATAAGTGGGATCTACCTAAAAAAGACAGTAGAAGTATGAAGGACTTTGAAGATACAATCAGAAGAGAGTTCCAATACTTAGACTATGCTCCAATTATTTTCGTTTCTGCTAAGACGGGTCAAAGAGTTCCAGATATCTTGAAGCTTGTTAAAGAAGTTCATGAAAATCAAACTCGTCGAATTCAGTCTAGTGTCTTGAATGACTTGCTTCTTGAAGCAACTAGAATTACACCAACTCCACTTGTTAATGGAAAGAGATTAAGAATCTACTACATGACTCAAGTGGCAGTAACTCCGCCAACATTTGTCGTCTTTGTAAATGATCCAGAGTTGCTTCACTTCTCATACCAGAGATTTTTAATTAATCAATTAAGACAAAACTTTGATTTTGTAGGAACACCAATTAAAATCTTAGCTAGAAAACGTAAATAAGCTTTAAATTTCAAAAAAATAGGGATATATCTGCGAAAAAGCTTGCAACTAAGCGTCTTAGTGTGCTAATTTTATTGCAGGGAATAAATGAATAACTCATTTTTCTTATTTTCAAAGGTTTTTGTTTAAAAATATCATTAGTTCATTTTGGGAGGTGAAGTGGAATGGCAAACAAGGCAGAATTAGTTTCTGAAGTTGCTGCTAAAACTGACTTAACCAAGAAAGAAGTTGCTGCTGCAGTTGATGCAATCTTTAACTCTATTCAAGAAGATCTTGCTAAGGGTGAAAAAGTTCAATTGATCGGTTTCGGTACTTTTGAAGTACGTCACCGTGCAGCTCGTAAGGGTCGTAACCCACAAACTGGGGCTGAAATCGAAATCCCAGCTTCTAAGGTTCCTGCATTCAAGCCAGGTAAGGCTCTTAAGGATGCTGTTAAGTAATTGTTTAGTTACTAGCAAAATAAAAACGTGCTAAGTTGTATAGCTTGGCACGTTTTTTGTGTACAATTATTGTGAGAGTACGAATGAAAAGAGTGAAAAAATGACTTATTCTGAACAACTATTAGATGCAATTCAAAATCATAATTTTTCTGATAATCGAATTCTCTTGAAAAAGGCGTTGGATAATGATGACCCAGAAATCCTTGCTTCTTTAGCTGAAAACTTAACTGATCTTGGTTTTACTGATCTTTCTAAAGAAGTTTATCGTTTTTTGATTGGACAGTTTCCTAAAGAAGACTTGTTTAAGGTCTATTTAGCTGAAATTTTGTTAAATGATGGTGATGAAGACGATGGCTTGCAGCTACTTTATGATGTAAAGCCAGATAGTGATGCTTACCTTGAAAGTTTGCTTGATTTAGCTGATTACTATCAAAGTAATGGAGTAATTGAAACAGCCCATCAAAAGCTCTTAGAAGCCCATAAATTAGCTCCTGATGAAGATGCCATTAACTTTGGCTTGGCTGAATTAGACTATCTTAGCGGTGACTACGGCGAAGCTTTAGACTTATACCATGAATTAGCTAAAAATAATAAGACTTTTGGTGAAGTAGTTTTAAGTCAAAGAATTGCAGCTTGTCTTGCTAAATTGGGTGAGTATGAAGAAGCCGCAAATGAAATTAAGAGTCATGAAAATGATATTTTAAGTATTGATGCTCTTTATGAAGCTGGCTTAATTATGCTTTCTGCTAATGATAATAAGGCTGCAATTAAGTATTTAGACCAGGTAATTGAAACTCAACCTGATTATGTAAATGCCTATCCACTTCTTGCCCAAGCCTATGCCGCAGAAGACAATAATGAGGAAGTGCTCAGAACTGCGCAAACTGGTCTATCTTATAACGAATTGGATGAAGTTTTATATAGTCTGGGTGCCAAAGCTGCTGCTAACTTGAATCAGTTAGATGAAGCAGAACGCTTGCTTAAAAAGGGACTTGAGGTTGCTCCTGACAACAGTGACTTGCGCTTGCAGTTGTCTAACTTATATCTTCACCAGCACCAAGATGAGGCTAATATTAGCTTGTTCAAGGATCTTGATGATGAAGAGTTAGAGCCACAAGCTCACTGGAATCTGGCTGTTTCTTATCAAAGACTTGAAGATTATGATAAGGCTAAGAGTGAATTCTTGCTTGCCTATCCAGCCTTTCAAAATAATGCAAGCTTCTTAAGACAGATGATTAGCTTGTTCTATGAATTACGTGAAATTCCAACCACAAAGGAATTGATTAAGAAGTACTTGCAAGTCCAACCAGATGATCTTGATATGCAAGATATGTTAGATGAATTGAATAGTGAAGAGTAGTAGAAAAGCTGGCCTGTTAGTCAGCTTTTTTGCTTGGTTCATATTTTTTATTATGTGAAGTTGCTGAAAAATAAGATAACCTTAAATTTTTCGATATTTTTCGTTTTTTTACAACGAAAGTCATATAAAATAATACTTAGAGATATTATGAGTAGGAGAAAATGAATGGCTATCGAAAAAGCAGAGTTAATTTTTGAAGATAAATTAATCCATAAGTTAGAAACTCTTGGCGGAGTTAAACAATGGAAATATGAGCCTTCAATCAAAACTACCGATCAGCTTTGGAGTAACTTTAAAAATATTCTAGAAGAGAATAATCGTGACAAATTAGATGAACCATTATCCGCGGGAGAATTTGCACAAGTAAAACGAATTATTACTAATTTAAAAACGCCATATGAAGCAGGTCAATTTTTATATGGCCTTAATGGTGTGTCACAAGTTGAAGTTGATTTAGATTCTGGAAAACATGTATATCTAACTGTATTTGATCAAGCTCAAATCGGTGCCGGTAATACAAGGTATCAAGTTGTTAACCAAATTAAAAGAGATGCAGTAATTCCTGGTTATCCAGACCGACGCTTTGATACAACCTTATTAATTAATGGTTTGCCAATAATCCAAATTGAAGAAAAAGCAGATTATCATGATGTTGATGAAGCCCTAAATCAAATGCATCGCTACATTCATGAACAACAATATGGAGACATCTTTTCTACGATACAAATCTTAGTGGGTATGACGCCACATGATGCAAAGTATATGGCAAGAACTACAGATGAAATGTTCAATAAGACTTTTGCCTTTCAATGGCAGCGTAAGGAAGATAATACTCCAGTATTAGATTGGCAAGAATTTACCTCTAATATGTTGTCAATACCAATGGCCCATCAAATGGCTACAAACTATATGATTTTAGATGGGACGCCAAGAAAACAAATGATTAAGGTTATGCGACCATATCAAGTTTATGCAGCTAGCTCAATAATTGATAAAGTTCGGCAACATGATTTTGATATTAACGACCAAGAAATTGGTTATATCTGGCATGCAACTGGGTCAGGTAAAACTATTTCGTCCTTTAAGACGGCTTGGCTTGCTTCAAGATTGCCAAATGTAGACAAGGTTATCTTCTTGGTGGATCGAGTTGCTCTGACTAATCAGACAGTTGATGAATATAGCGCTTATGATCCTGAAAAAGGTGAAAATGGTAACGGTGGTGTGGTTACTGATGCAGCAAACCGATGGGTATTATCTAAAAAGATAAAATCTAAAGGGAATGGAATTATAGTAACGTCTATTCAGAAGATGGCCGCTTTGGTTAAAGATAAAAAAGGTATCAATGATATCGCCAAAAAGAATATCCTCTTTATTGTAGATGAAGCCCATCGTTCAACTGCTGGTGATATGCTTCAAAGTATCAAGACTACTTTTACTAGATCTGCTTGGGTAGGTTATACTGGTACGCCTAATTTTGATAAAGCTCCTACTACAAGAGATATTTTTGGCAATTTAATACATGCCTATACTATTGTAGACGCTATTAGGGATGGAAATGTTTTAGGATTCAAAGTTGATTTTGAAACAACATTGTCTGATGAAGTATTAAAAGAGCAATATTTGCCAGCGTATTTTAAGGCAAGATATCCTAAATATAGTGAAAAACAAATTCAAGATCGAATTGAAAACCTACAACTTGAAGATATGGACGACATGATTGAGCCAAGCGTTTATGACAACAATCAAAAGCATGTCGAGTTGGTTGTTAAAGACGTTTTAGATAATTGGGATAAGCGCTCAAGAAATAGTGAATATAATGCCTTATTTACTACTCACGTTGGTGGTAACAAAGCTTCAACGCCAATGGCAATGATGTTTTATAAAGAATTTAAGAAGCAGAATAAGTTGCGAAAAAAGCCATTAAAGATTGGAATTACTTTTAGTCAGGATAATTCTAATAGTGACAATCAGCTGGAAAATAATAAGTCACTTGAAGAAGCAATTAAGGACTACAATAAGCAATTTGGAACTAGTTTTGGTGTTAAAGATGCGAAAGAATATACAGAACAGTTAGTTTCGAGATTAAATCGGACGATTTATGATGGAAACTACGTGGATCTTGTTATTGTTGTTGACCAATTGTTAACTGGATTTGATGCTCCGCAATTAAATACTTTATATGTAGATCGAACTTTGCAAGGCTCTGCTTTAATTCAGGCATATTCTAGAACTAATCGTGTTTATGACATGCAGACTAAGCCATTTGGTAGGATTGTAAATTATCGTTGGCCGGTTCAAAGCGAGAAGCTAATGAAAAAAGCTTTGGCAGAATATGGTGATAAGAATTCGGCCAATGAGCAACAGGGGTTAGATACGTCTGTTACTAACGAGGTCATTTCACCGAATTTTAAGAAAGTAAAAGAAGAATTAAAAGTTGTAGTTAAGCGACTAAGTGATACTACTAATAAATTCACTAGTGTTCCTCAGAATTTAGAAAAAAATCGTCAAGATCAAATGCTAAAAGATTTGCGCCAATATAATCATTTAATGGCAATGGCAAAGCAGGATGATGAATATGATGAACAAAATCCAGAAAAGTTTTTGAAAGAAATTGGCTTATCTCAAAAACAAGAAGAAACGTTAACGACAACCTTAGCCATTAAATTAAAGAAAAAAATTGCTAAAAGAATTGATGCAGATTTTGGTGATATTGATTTAAATATGGAGCATATTCATGAAGTAACTGTTTCATATAGCTATCTTAAACAATTAATAGCTGAGCTAATGAATCAAAAGCATAAAAAAGAAGAAGAAAAAGCTCAAAATACTGCTAAAAAGATTAAAGAACTTTCTGATCGAATGGATGACAGAAAAAAAGCAGAACAAATTAATCAATTTACAGACAGCATTTTGAATAATAACGGGTCTAATTTTAACTATCCTGTTACAGAAAATGATATTGATGAAATATTAGAAAGATATTCTAATCGTTCAATGCGTGAGGAAATCCTTGCCTATAAGCGTAAATGGGGCTTAGTTGATATTAAAGATAATCAACGAGTTAACGAAATTATCTATAATCATGTTCAAGGTACTGATGATCTTAATATGAATGGAGATTTAGACAACATTATTCGTGAAGCATCACAAGTTTATACGACAGATGCGGAAGATGAAAAGATACGTGAATTTGGGAAATTTAAATATCTTAGAAGTTTAAGTGATAGTATTAGAGAATTTGCTGACGAAATAACAAAGAAATATTAAAAAGGGAAAATTTATGGATAAAGCTAAAGAAATAACAAATAAAATATGGGATATGGCAAATAGATTAAGAGGAAATATGGATGCCTCAGAATATAGAAATTATATTTTAGGTTTTATGTTTTATCGCTATCTATCTGAAAGACAGGAAAATCATTTATTTAAGAATAAGATTTTAATGAATACTCCCGAAAATATTGATGATATTAATGATGAGTATAGAAGAGAAGTTTCTGGAAAGGATGGGAGCGATTTATTAGCTTATATTGCAAATAGTACAGGTTATGTTATTGGACCAGAATATACATGGAAAACAATAGTAGATGAGGTAAATAACAATACTATTAAACCTGATACATTTCAGCAAATGCTAGAAAGTTTTGAAAATAATTTAAAACTTAATACAAAGTCTATTGATGACTTTAGTGGTATTTTTGCAGATATGAATCTTAATAATTCCAGATTAGGAAATACAACAACAGCTAGAGCTAAAGCATTGACTGAAATCGTTAATTTAGTAGATAGAATTGAGTATAAGGACGAGAACGGTAAAGATATTCTAGGACGAATATATGAATATTTAATCAAAGAGTTTGCAAGTAATTCTGGTAAAAAGGCAGGAGAATTCTATACACCTCATGAAGTATCACAAGTCTTAGCCAAATTGGCAACTGTATCATTTGATCAAAGTACGCTTTATCCAAGAGTATACGATTTTACTTGTGGCAGCGGATCATTACTTTTAACTCTGAAAAATGAAATAAAAAATAAGATCAGATATTATGGTCAAGAATTGAATACTACCACATATAATCTTGCTCGTATGAATTTAATGATGAATGATGTTAAATATGATCATATGAAATTAAGAAATGCAGACACTTTAGAACAAGATTGGCCGAGTGAGATAAATGAACAAGGAATTGAACGACCATTAAAATTTGATGTTGTTGTTGCTAATCCGCCATATTCACAGCGTTGGGATAATAGTGATCGTAAGTTAAAAGATCCACGTTTTAAAGATTATGGATTAGCTCCAAAGACTAAAGCTGATTATGCATTCTTACTACACGGTTTGTATCACCTAGATCAAAGCGGAACTATGGCAATTGTTTTACCTCATGGCGTTCTCTTTAGAGGAGCAAAAGAAGGTAAAATTCGTGAAGCTTTACTTAAAAATAATCAAATTGATGCAATTATAGGTATGCCTGCGGGATTATTCTATTCAACTGGAATTCCTACTGTTGTATTAGTGCTTAAGAAAAATAGAACTAATAAGGATGTTTTATTCATTGATGCATCAAAAGGATTTGAAAAAGGAAAGAATCAAAACAAATTAAGAAAAGAAGATATTGATAAGATACTCAATACTTATAAAGAGCGTAAAGATGTTGAACGTTATGCTCATGTAGCTTCATTAGATGAAATTAAAGAAAATGACTTTAATTTAAATATTCCTCGATACGTTGATACTTTCGTTCCAGAACCACCTGTTGATTTGAAGAAGGTGGCTGCTGATCTTCATGAAACCAATATTGAAATTCAGAAAAATCAGAAAGAATTAGTAGGGATGCTTAAAGAATTAACATCTGACGATGACGATATAATGGATGGATTAAACGCCATTATTAAGGAATTGGAGGAAGAAACTCGTGACTAAAAGTGACGATAAAAGAGTACCAGCACTGCGTTTTAAAGGCTTCACTGACGAATGGGAGCAACGTAA
>ERZ778504.1057-NODE-1057-length-22457-cov-23.152486_pt1 | contig 22457 bp, 17 predicted proteins | sample MGYA00510046_ERZ778504 | MGnify/ENA primary metagenome ERZ778504 (study PRJEB29527, sample SAMN07138964) | mouse gut metagenome | material: feces | host: mouse | place: China:Nanjing | collected 2016-01-25 ...
CCCGAAGGGGTCAGTCCCGCGTGCCCGAAGGGGTCAAACTCACGCGCCTTTTCCAGCTTCCATCAGGCAGGAGCCACTGAGTTTTACGCTGTCCGTCCACCTCGACGACACCGTAAGGCACCGGACCATGTTCCGAAAGAAGAGGCTTAGCCTGTCCATCTGTTCCTGTCTCTCCGTTACCTGAAGGAGAAGGAGACACGTCGGGGGTCAGCCCCATTACCTGAGTGGGTGTACCGGCGAGTTGCGCCTGATACTTGGCGGCCTTTAGCTTTCTTCGTCCTTCAGGGGTGTAACGCTCTATCATGCGTCGCCCTTGCTCCACTCGTGCCCTTGACCTCGCATTGAAATCCGACATCATGGAGTTGAGGTTGTATGCCATTCGGATTTTATCCTGCTCCGTGGGTTGCCACTTCGGCTGTTCGGGTGCTTTGTCCACTGGTGCAGGTGCAGGCGCAGGAGTTGGCGGTTGTTGTGTCGCGGTCGTTTGCTCGCTCGCTTTGTTGGTTGGTGCAGGAGTTGTCTGCTTTGGTGCGCTCTGCGCGGTCGGTTGGGTCGGCTCTGCTTTCCTGCCAAAGCCGATGTTCGTCTCAAAGGCATCAAACGCCTCCATTTGGTAGCCGTCTTTCACAAGAGCGTCATAGGCCGCCTTGCGCTTGGCAGGGTCGGCAAGATTCTTGCGAAACTGGGCCTCGCTCTCCATTTCATATCCCTCCTTGACAAAGGTGTCGTAGAGAGCCTTGATTTTATCTTGTGCCATATCGTGCAGTTGTTATGATGTTGGACTCTTCTTGCCGTTCCCTCCAGTTCCCCCTGTCGGACTCGGTTTTCGTTGAGGCTTGGCAGGATACCCGCCTTTCTTCGTCTTTGTCTGCTTATTGTCTACGGTCTCTTTTCCGTCATCGTCTACATATACTTTTGTTGTGGTCTCGCTCTCGTCAGTTTCCTGCCAAGTGCCGTGCCTACGTGCGAAATACTCTGCCGCCTTTGCGGTTTTGAATGGATGAGGATTGCCTTTCTCATCATAGGCTATAAATTCTTCCACATTGCTCCGTCCGTGTGCGGCTGCCGATGCGTATGAGTTGGTGGCTGACGCATTCTGCGCCCTCGTCCTCGCGTTCTCGGTGGCAAGTTTGGCTCTTTGCATCTCCGGGGCAATCTCCGCTTCCGCTTGGGCCGCGATGGCTTGTTGCTCGGCTCGGTCTGCCTTTCCTTTCTGCTCGCGCCTCATATCATCCTGCATGACGGCTTGCCAGCCGTGGGCCTCGGCCTCTCGCTCCGCTTTCTCCCTCGCAAGTTTCAGTGCCTCCTGCTGAGCCTCCAGTTCGCGGAGTGTCCGCGCCTTTTGGTTCTCAAGGTCTCCCAACTTCAGCGAGAAGTTCATATAGCGGTCGGCATTCTTCTCGCGATCAGCCTTTAGTTGCTCTATCCGCGCATTGGTAGCCGACATCTGACTCCCCTTGTCGTGGTTATACATATTCGGGGCATACTGGGAGGTAAAGAATAGGTTGCTCAACGCTCCTATGCCGTCAGATACTGCGGCTATGATTTTCTTTGACTTCTCCCTGCGTTCACGCTTTTTGCGCTCCTCATCGCTCTCCGGGCGATTGCCCTCCATATCCATCCAGTCTTGAATGGTCTTGATTTGTCGGTCAGTTCCTGCCACTGCGTCCGCTCGCTGACGTTCAGTCTCTATTTGGCGTTTCTGCTCATCAGTCAATGGTGGGGCGGTACTGGGTGCCTCGGTCGGCTGTTCCTGCTCTTGCACAAGTTTCTGCTCTTCATCCATAGTTGTAGAGGATTAGAAAGCACCTGCAATCCCTGCTCCTGCCTGTGCCACTCCCTGCACGGCCGATGAGATTGCCTGAGCCTTGTTCATTTCAAGATTGTTGAGAGCGTCATCTACCTGCGCTTTCTTCTGCTGATACTGGGCCTCAATCTGGTCTTTCCGTGCGTCAGCATTGGCCGCTATGGTCGCGGTAGCGTCCGCGAGGGCCGCGTTGTTGGCGGCTTTGGCGGCCGCCACGCTCTCCTCAGTTCCACCCATCACGGCGGCTGACCCTGCGGCCTGGCGGTTACGATTACGGATTGACTCCTCGGTCTTACTGAGTATGCGCTGTGCGTCTGCTCGCTGTGTTGCGTCCTCGTTATACCTGCGGTCATACCAATCTTGGTTCTCGCGTTTCTGACTCTCTAAATTGTTCTTGACCTTCTTCATCGCCTTACTTGCCGATATGCCCCCGAAGATGCTACCGACAGCCGAAAGTCCTGCGCCTATTAAACTTCCTATCATGGTGGGACTGAGTTACTGAATTTCAAAAGTTAAAATCGTGCGCTAATTTAATCGCTTATCTTTGCACCTCACTTTTAAGTTTTGTATATGGCTAAAGGAAAGAAAACTGGAGGCCGACAAAAAGGCACTCCCAACAAAGACAATCCCATCAAAGACTTCGCCCGGAGTCATAGTCTCTCTTACTTCACTCCCAAACCGCAAGTTGATCTTGACGGCACTCCCAAAAAGATATATGCCTACGTTGATGGTGCGAAGATTGAAATCGGTGTGCTTGCTGACTCTGACGGCAATCCGCTCGTCATGTCCGACTTTGACGCTGACACACTGGCTCTCAAACCTGCGGAACGTGTGGCGGCTGAATTGAAACTACTGGAGTTCCACACTCCGAAGATGAAAGCAGTTGAGGTTGATATGGAAGCGCGTGTTTCAGTCAACACGATTGAAGATAGACTCCGCGAGTTATGCGGTGAGGACGATGATGAGGAGGACGATTAATCCCTCCATCTATTTTATCTACTTTTAGACGCAACAATCCGAAACCATACCTTTTAAAGAGCGTTCATCCTTTCTCGGACTGGTCGCTCTTTTCTTTCCACCGACACCGACAATTCAACAACCAAATTTTAACCGAAAAGAAACCAAAATAAAACCAAACGCAAACCAAAACGTAACCAAGCATTAACCTATGCTTTCCACCGACACCGACAATTCAACAACCAAATTTTAACCGAAATATAAGCTTCACGCGCGTGCGCGATGGATATTCCTATATGGATAAAGGATAAAGGACGTATATACTAAGTCGAGTATATACTACGGATAAAGGATAAAGGAAGAAAAATTAAGTCAAATTTTTCTAAGGAGTAGGAGTAGGAAACAAGGCGCATTTCATGCGCTCCGACAACGACATTTTAAAAATTTTATAGAAAGATTTTTTGAATAAGGCTGACGCGAAAAAAAAGAAACCCGACCTGCTCCTTACAAGTCGGGTTGAAAAGATCCTAAGAAAAAAGGGGGGCCGGCCGCGCGGTTTCAAAAACCTTTGCCCTTGGTGCGTTCATAGACAACCTCACGTTGTGAGTCGCAATTCTTGATGCGGAACTGGACTGAACACCCAACTGGGATAGTGTCGGGGAGTTTTGGGGTCAGTCTGTCCATTACCTGCTCCACGTTTGAAAATCCAATGTCGCTGACCTCTCCAAACATCTCACCCCGGAAATAGACCCTCGCATAGACCATCATCTTGGGCGAGAGTCTAAACAACTTGCCCTGCGGCTCCTCAACGCTCTTGGCGTTGCCCTGCTTGCTTGTGGCATTGCTGAAGAAGATAAAGTCAATGACCTTGGCGTTGAGTTCCCACGCCGGGGTAAAGTCAATTTTGATATATCCTCTTGTGATGGTGGTGGAGCGGTGGGAGTGGTTCATGGCAAAACCTACCTCGGAAACGGAGGCTCCGCAGTCGTTCTGCGCGACTGTCCCCCAAGTGTGTCTGAACGTATAGACGCAATACCAGTTTGCTTTTGGTATGCCAATATGCTTGCACACCTGCTTTATGCCATTGTTGACGTTGGCGCAAAAAGAGTCGGAGGTCGCGTAACGCTTGTGAAAGTTGAAAAGATAGGGGTCGTTATCGTCTGCTCGATACTTCTCAAACAATGACCCAATAACTGGCTCAACCCTCATCTCAATATAAGCATCGTCAGTCCTGCTCTTCTTGGTCTTTGCCCTCTTGTAGCAAATCTTGCCGTCCTTGTAATTCTCCTTGCGCAGCTCGTAGAGGTCAACCGTGTTGATCCCTGCCAAGCAAAGCACCATCTTTGCAACATCGCGCCCCAGTTCGGGAAGTGGCTCTATGACCTTGGACTCGGGCAGGGGAGCGGAGAAAAACACCCTGCACTCTTCGGGACTGATTGCTATCTTGTCGCTCCTGTCCGCATTGGGTATCTTGACTTTCGGCCAGGGATTCTTCTTGATGCGGATAATGTCATTGTCGTAGTCGTTGTATTCCTCAACGGCCGCGCGATAAACTTGTCTCATACAAATCGGATACATCTCCTTTGCCCTCCGGGTGTCATTGAGGCTCCTAATCCAAGCGTTCACTTGCATTGACGTGAGGTCGGAAAACATTATTCGGTTCGTGCCAAAGAAACGCTCCATGTGCTGAAGAGCCAGTATGTAGTTGCGAGAGTTGCGCAGCTGACCTCGGTCAATGAGTCGGTCTGCATGGAGCCGGGCATAATCGCTGAAACATAGGTCAGCGTCTCCCTTCGTCAGGAATTCAACGACCTCCCCGACACTCCAGTTCTGGATGTCCTTCTCGTTGAGTCTGCGGTTATACTCCACAATCAGACTGGAGCAGTAGTTGATCACGAATGCGTCCTTGATTTCGCCCTGCTTGTTGAGTTCCTTGCGCGTCACCATCTTGTCGGTCTTGATGTAGCCGTGTCTCTTGCGGTGGCTCACGCGGATATATACCTGCATAAAGCCGTCCTTGCGCTCTCCGCGCGTTGTTGTCTTGAATGTTGCCATTTCTTCCGTGTTCCTATTGTTTGAGGTTAATGATTATGGTTGATTTTCCTATGTGCCATATATCGCGAGAGTTACATCAGTACACCCACCAGTACACCACCAGTACACCGACTCTCAAAAAGTGTGTACAAATCTGTACACTTTTTCCGTTCAGACGTACACATAAAGTGATGCCAAATGAACGAAACCCCTAAGACTAAGTTAGGCTGTAACCCCCCTTTTTATCGGAGTGTTACAGCCTAACTGTCGGATTATGTTAGAGTATCGCTCAATCCTCGATTGCAGCCTGCGCCGCAGCTACGCGGGCGATGGGAACGCGGTAAGGTGAGCAGCTTACGTAGTTCATGCCAAGTTTGGCACAGAATTTTACGCTGCTGGGTTCGCCACCGTGTTCTCCACAGATGCCGACTTTGAGATCGGGATTGGTGGAACGGCCTTTTTCTACACCCATCTTGACGAGCTGGCCTACACCTTCTTGGTCAAGCACCTCAAACGGATCTACTTTCAAGATGCCGTGTTCCTTGTAGAATTTGAGGAACTTCGGAGCGTCGTCGCGGGAGTATCCGAAGGTCATCTGGGTGAGGTCGTTTGTTCCGAATGAGAAGAAGTCGGCAACTTCTGCGATTTGGTTGGCAGTGAGGGCTGCACGTGGAACCTCAATCATTGTTCCGACCTTGTAGCGGATTGATTCGCCTCTCTCTTCAAATACCTTAGAAGCTGTGGTGTTGATTACGTTGGCCTGGTTCTGAAGCTCTTTGAGAGTACCTACGAGGGGAACCATGATTTCAGGCATTACCTTTATGCCACGTTTCTGGCAGTTGAGGGCAGCTTCGATGATGGCTCGGGTCTGCATCTCGGTGATTTCAGGATATGTGATTCCGAGACGGCATCCACGATGGCCGAGCATGGGGTTGAACTCCTCAAGTGCATCAACCTTGGCCTTAACTTCCTCAAGGGAGAGACCCATTTCAGAGGCAAGTTCCTTCTGGGTGGCTGTCTGGTGGGGTACGAATTCATGGAGAGGGGGATCAAGCAGACGGATTGTCACTCCAAATCCATCCATGGCTTCAAAGATACCTTCAAAGTCACCACGCTGGATGGGGAGAAGCTTGTCAAGGGCATGGCGACGACCCTCAACATCAGAAGCGAGAATCATTTCACGCACAGCCTTGATTCTGTCTCCCTCGAAGAACATGTGCTCCGTGCGGCAGAGGCCGATGCCTTGTGCTCCGAAACTGCGTGCCTGTTTTGCGTCGCGAGGAGTGTCGGCATTCGTGCGGACAAGAGTGTTGGTGTATTTGGCCGCAAGATTCATGATTGCGCCGAAATCCCCGTCGAGCTCAGGGTCGCGGGTCGGAACCTGACCATTGTATACTTCTCCGGTTGAACCGTTAAGCGAAATCCAGTCACCTTCGTTGTATACCTTGCCGTTCATTTCAACAGTCTTGGCCTTATAGTCTACTTTGATTTCTCCGGCTCCTGATACACAGCATTTGCCCATGCCGCGGGCAACAACAGCCGCATGGCTTGTCATGCCGCCACGCATCGTAAGGATACCTTGGGCTACGGCCATGCCCCGGAGGTCTTCGGGAGAAGTCTCAATACGGACAAGCACAACTTTCTTTTTCTTCTCTGCCCATGCTTCTGCGTCGTCAGCCTGGAATACGATCTGACCTGCGGCAGCACCGGGAGATGCCGGCAGACCTTTTGCCATGACCGTGGCTTTCTTAACATCGCTCTTGTCGAAAACGGGGTGGAGCAACTCATCGAGCTTTTGGGGCTCCATTCTAAGAAGGACGGTCTTTTCGTCAATCATGCCTTCGCGGAGAAGATCCATTGCTATGCGCACCATGGCAGCCCCCGTACGCTTGCCGTTGCGGGTCTGGAGCATCCAGAGTTTGCCGTCCTGAATGGTGAACTCCATATCTTGCATGTCGCGGTAGTAGTCTTCAAGACGATGAGCGATAGAGATAAGTTCTGCTGCGCAAATTGGCATTGATTCCTCAAGAGAGGGATATTTGGAAGCACGATCCTGCTCGCTGATTCCCTGAAGGGCGGCCCAACGACGTGATCCCTCAATAGTGATTTGCTGGGGGGTACGCACGCCTGCCACGACATCTTCGCCTTGGGCGTTGATCAGATATTCTCCGTTGAAAATATTCTCACCTGTGGCTGCGTCGCGGCTGAATGCCACGCCTGTGGCAGAGTTATTGCCCATGTTGCCATAGACCATTGCCTGTACGTTGACAGCGGTGCCCCATTCCTCGGGAATCTGGTTCATGCGGCGATAGAGGATAGCACGTTCGTTCATCCAGCTGTCGAATACGGCGCAGATGCCGCCCCAAAGCTGTTCCCAAGCAGACTCCGGGAAGTCTTTGCCTGTGTAGTCTTTCACGGCTGCCTTGAAAAGCTTAACGAGCTCTTTCAGGTCGTCAACGTCAAGCTCGTTATCGAATTTGATGCCTTTTCCCTCCTTAACCTTGTCCATGATGGCTTCGAAGGGGTCGATGTCGGTTTTGCTCTTAGGCTTCATTCCAAGGACAACGTCGCCATACATCTGTACGAAGCGACGATAGCTGTCCCAGGCAAAACGGGGGTTGCCGCTCTTGACAGCCATTGTTTCTACTGTGGCATCGTTCATGCCTAGGTTGAGCACTGTGTCCATCATGCCGGGCATAGATGCGCGGGCTCCTGAACGTACTGAAACCAATAACGGATTAGAGGGGTCGTTAAACTTCTTGCCTGTGAGATTCTCAACATGGGCAATGGCGTTCTCAACTTCTTGTTTGATGTCGGCAACGACTTTGTCGCGGCCGTATTGGGTATATTCCGTGCAGACATCGGTTGTGATTGTGAAACCGGGAGGCACAGGCATTCCCAAAAGATTCATCTCTGCAAGGTTAGCTCCCTTGCCGCCGAGAAGATTTCTCATCCCGGCATTACCTTCGGCTTTTCCGTCGCCGAATGTATAAATTGCTTTAGCCATTTGAAAATATTTATTTATTCAAGGTTGTTTCTAAATTCATTATCTCTTTACGAAAGAGTATTAACGAACTTCAAAAAATATTTATTTTTAAGGTCGTCGGTTGGGTTATATACTGCTTGGAGCATGTCCAAGTCAAATTGCATGTGCAAATTTAATAAAATCTTCGGTAAATTCACTAATTTTGCAGTCATAAAATATGTCAAATATGGCAAGAAAAAGAAAAGAACTACCAATATTGGAAAATATTGAGGTCACGGGAGTGGCTGCAGAGGGAAAAGCAATAGCGCGTACTAAAATCAAGGAGACCGATGAATCTCCTATTGTAGTATTCGTGCCATATGCTGCGCCCGGCGATATAGTGGACATCAAAATAGACAAGAAGAAGCATTCATATGCAGAAGGACACATCGTCAGGATTGTTAAGCCTTCTACGCTCAGAAGAGAGGCGGCTTGTCAGTCGTTTGGGACGTGTGGAGGATGCAAATGGCAGCATCTTCCATATGAGGAGCAATTAAGGCATAAGAGGCAACAAGTGGTCGATGCATTGGAAAGAATAGCCAAGGTGGAATTGCCGGCAATTCCTGCGGCGCTGGGTTCGAATAATGAATGGGAATATAGAAATAAGATGGAATATACTTTCTCGAACAAGAAGTGGAGGTCGTGGGAGGATATTAAGTCGGGAAAAGAGTTTTTAGATAGTGGAAATGCTCTTGGTTTTCATATTCCCGGAGCCTTCGATAAGGTGCTGCATATCGATGATTGCCATCTTCAGCACAATATAGGTGACGAAATCAGAAATTTCATTTTCGATTTTTGCGACCGCGAGGGGTATTCTTTCTATAATATAAAGGAGAACAAAGGACTTTTGCGGACGTTGATGCTAAGGACTGCTTCCACGGGACAGGTGATGGTATGCCTTACTTTTGGAGAAAACGACGAGGGGGCGATAATGAGAATCATGGAGGCGGTAAGGCAGCGTTTCCCCTGGATTACGTCATTGCTATATGTCGTGAATCTAAAACTCAATGATTCCATAGCCGATCAAAAGGTGGTTTCATTTAATGGCCCCGAATACATAGAAGAGGAGATGGAAGGTTTGCGTTTCCGGGTAAATGCGAAATCATTTTATCAGACAAACTCGTCGCAGGCATATGAATTATATAAGGTGGCGCGTCATTTTGCTGGCCTTGATCCTGGAATAGACTCTGCCAAGGAAAATAAACCTTTAGTATACGATCTTTATACCGGAACCGGTACGATAGCTAACTTCGTAGCCCGTCAAGCCCGTCAAGTCATAGGTATCGAATATGTGGAGGAAGCAATTGCCGATGCCAAGCTCAATGCTGAGGTGAATCATCTTGACAACACCTTATTTTATGCAGGCGACATGAAGGATATCTTGACAGACGATTTTATAGAAAAACATGATCGGCCTGACGTTATGATCGTGGATCCCCCAAGGGCGGGAATGCATGAAGACGTAATAAAAGTGATTATGAATGCCGCGCCGGAAGTAATCGTATATGTCAGTTGCAATCCTGCCACCCAAGCTCGCGATCTTGCAATCCTTGATGCTAAGTACAAGGTGACAGACGTGCAGCCGGTAGATATGTTTCCTCAGACACATCATGTGGAGAATGTTGTCAGGCTTGTTCTGAGAAATAATGTCGACATATGACGGAGAGTGAGATTAGACTACGATTGCTTGAAAGTCGTCATTCCGTGAGGTCGTTTACTGAGAATAAAATCGATGCAAACATAGCCAACAAGCTGAGGGCAGAAATCTCGATGACCAATTCTCATGAGCAAGGAATGAGGTTTCAATTGGTGCTTGACGATGCGGCACCTTTCAAAGGATACGGACGCAGCTATGGGATTTTTGAAAATGCCAGAAATTATCTGGCTGCTGTTGTAGATGTCGCTACTCCCGATGCCTACGAGCGCGCGGGTTATTTCGCAGAAAGATTCGTGGTCAAGGCCATAAGCCTTGGTCTTGGCACTTGCTTTGTCGGAGGCACTTTTGATACGGCAAAAGCAAAAGTGCAAGTCAGGGCGGGGGAGCGGATATTGTTTCTTGTCGCGATAGGAATGCCTTCAGAAAAAGAGCGTCCTGTCGCGGCGGTCATGCGAATGATTGCCCACCGAAAGAAGATGACGTATTCCGACTTTTTCATCCCCTCTTCCGACATTGATAAGGCTTCAAAAATCTATCCGTTTATAATAGCGGGGCTCAAGGCCGTAGCCTGTGCTCCATCTGCTTTGAATCGACGGCCGGTAAGGATTCATATTAAGCAGGAAGAGAGTAGCAGTGAATTGTGTGCATTTGTAAAGGAGGATGATCGGAGAATGCTTATTGATCTTGGAATTGCGAAATACAACTTTAATTATGCTACTTCGACGTGTTGCGATTGGGGCAACGATTCATCATTGATATGCGATTATGGAAAAAATGATTGGTAATTTTAAAGAAGATGGAAGACTGCCTGAAGGTTTCTTGGCTTCTTTAGAAAAGCTTCAGGTTGTCGCAATGTGTGGCGTAAGTGGTAGCGGCAAAACATACCTTTCTAAATTGTTGGAGATATTCGGATTCAAGAGAATTTCCTCTGATGAAATAATTTGGGACCGGTATGGGGACTCATTCCCGGATATGCCGGATTATCAAAAAATGGAGATTTTCCAATCATCTTGGAAGATTCTTACCGAAAGCCTTTGCAGGAGCCTTGAAGAGGGTAGTAGAGTGGTTGTGGACGCCACTATGTGCAAGTTGAGCAAGCGTAATGAAATTCGGTCGATATGCAGAAAACATTATGCTTCCCTTGGGTTCATATATATGGAGGTGCCGTTTGAGACATTGGAAAAACGTCTGGAAGGAAGAAAAGGGCTTGGCGCGAATGATCAGATCGTTGGCAGCAGGCAGTTGGAAGAATATTTTTCCAATTTTGAAAGACCCTCCGGAGAATGTGATGTGTCGAGAATATATCAGTAAGTGTATTATAGGGAGTGAGTTAAAAAGTGGTTGAGTATGGATGCACTAAAGGAAATGTCATCCGGAAGATGGCATAATGGATTCAACGGGAAGATAGGGGAGTCACTTGAAAGTGCTGCCGATCTATGCTTCCTGCTTAATTCTTTGCCACCTTCCGCGAAAAAGAAAAGAGGTGTTACGCGGTTTGCTTGGCAATATCGGAGAAGACTGCATTATTCATTCCCCATTCCGATGCGACATAGGTAACAACATCCGTATTGGTGATAGAGTTATTTGCAATTTTAATCTCAGCATATTAGACGAAGCTTTGGTTGAAATAGGAGATGACGTGTTCATCGGCCCGAACACTACAATATGCACGATAACTCATTCTCTTGATAGGGAAGAGAGAGTTAAGGGAGTGATGCGGGCGTTGCCGATAAAGATAGGCGACGGCGCATGGCTTGGTGCCGGTGTGACCATAATGCCGGGCGTTGAAATCGGAGAGGGAAGTGTGGTTGGAGCGTGTAGCCTCGTGACTAAAAACATTCCATCCGGTGTATTGGCATTCGGGAGTCCATGCCATGTAGTCAGGAAGCTGACTCCGGATAATAAGCGCGTTCCTTAAAATCACCGCCCTACGGCCTCGAAATTTTAATGAAAATGCTAAGAGTCTGCCGATTAAGACGCTTTCTTAGTCCGGAGATTTTGCTGCTTCCTCAAGTTTTGCACGCATTGTAGGGTTGCCGTGAGTCAGCTTTTTAATTGTGAAATCTTCCTCAAGGACTTCATTCGCCTTGAGTAGGCGTTGCTCAGAAGTCTCAAAATTGGCTTTCACGGCCCTTAAGTCGGAAATTTGTTTTTCAAGATTGGCTATGATTTTGTCTATCCCGGTCATGGCAGCTTCATATTTTGCCTGGGCGGTCTGGAGATTCTTTCCAAAGGCATTACGAAATTTTTCAACCTTTTGCATGAGCTTGGTGACGTCGAGCGATTGAGCCTGAGCCACGTCAAGCTGTTGGCGCAAATCAATTATCTGTCGGAGATTTTTCGATGAAGATTGAGTCAGAATCCTTAGAATGGGAATGAAGAATTGCGGACGTATGACCATCATTTTGGGATAAAGATGGGAGAAATCCACGATGCCATTGTCATATAAGGGATTGTCTTGTTCGAGCATGGAAACAAGAATGGCGTATTCGCAGTTTTTTTCTCTGCGGTCCTTGTCAAGTTTTTCGAGAAAGTCTGTGTTCTTGTGTTTTGTTGCTGTTGTGTCGGCTTCGTTTTTCATTTCAAACATGACCGAGACGTATTCAAATCCATTGAAGAAATCCCGAAATATGAAATCCCCTTTAGTGCCTGTCTTGATGTCGTTGTCCTTATCAAAGAACGCATCGGGAAACATACCCATGCTTTGCATATGTGCGAAAGATATGGCACAATGCTGTTCAAGCGATTCTCCGAGCATTTTGGTTGATAGTCTTGACTTAAAATCTTTCAGTCGGTCGATTTCCTCTTGTTTGCCTCGAAGCGCATTGGCATGATGTTCCTTTAGCTCAATTTCTTTGTTTTTAGCAGCTGCCTGTTCAGCCTTCATCTGAAGATTGAGGGCTGCTATTGTCTCGTCTTTCTTGTATAGCTCATCTTTGGCGGCGTTCCGTTCGGCAAGTATGTCGAGTTCGTGTTGCTTTTCAGAAGTGGCGATGTCTGTCTTCAGTTTGGCGATAGCCTTCTCCTTGTCAGCCTTCAGTTCAGCCAATTTTCGATTGGACTCAGCTGTCGCCACAGCCAGTTCAGCTTTCTTCCTGTCTTCGTTGTTGTCGATTATTCCCTTTAGCCTTTGAATCTCCTTCTCAAGGTTGGCAAGTTCTCGTTCTTTGTCGGCTATCGTTTTCTCATGCTGTCTTTGCGATTCGGCTGCGGCAGCTTTTTCTTGGGCGGCATGTTTTTCATTCAGCTCTTCAATGCGTTTTTTTATTTCATCGTCAAACTCAGAATTCCTGACCTGAGAGACTATGGCGGCATAGTCGCTTTCGTCAACCTTGAACACAGTTCCGCAATTCGGACATTTGATATTTTTCATTCGATATATATATTTGCATAAGGAGATGCATCCGACTTGTTGCCGGCAGCAATCTCGAAAGGGAAAATAGAAGAATTTTGGTCCGGACAGCATGACCATGCCGTCCGGACTCAATTTTTATTCAATGACTACATCAAACTGTTCGAGAAAATCTTGGGTGGCTTTCAAATAATCAGCCATGACCACATCGTCTTCCACGAAAGGCACCGCCTTGCGATATTCGGTCATGACCTTTTCAATCTGTGGGGAAGATTTCAGCGGACGTCGGAAATCAATTCCTTGGGCAGCATTCATCAGTTCTACGGCTACGATTATCTTAAGATTGTCGATTATTTTGTGGAGCTTTGTTGCAGAGTTGGCTCCCATTGAGACAAGATCTTCTTGTCCGTTGGAGCTTACTATAGAGTCGCATGATGCGGGCCAGGCGTACATTTTGTTTTGGCTGACTACTGCAGCTGCTGCATATTGGGGAATCATGAATCCCGAATTAAGCCCCGGCTTTGCAACGAGAAATTCCGGAAGTCCTCGCTTGCCGAGAATCAATTGCGCCACTCTTCGCTCTGAAATATTACCAAGTTCGTGAAGTGCCACGCCCATATAATCAAAAGCCAACGCAATTGGTTCTCCATGGAAGTTGCCGCCACTCACGACCAGATCTTCGTCAGGAAATACTGTAGGGTTATCAGTCACTGAATTTATTTCAATGTGGAGAATTTCGGTCACGTGGTGCATGGCGTCCTTAACCGCGCCATGCACTTGGGGGATGCACCGGAATGAGTATGGATCCTGCACGTGCTGTTTATCCCTATCAATAATCTCGCTGCCTTTGAGAATACGGCGGAAAATTTCGGCGGTCTCAATCTGGCCTCTGTGAGGACGCACTTGATGTAGGCAATCAAGGAATGGTTCGATACGTCCGTCATAGGCCTCAAGGCTCATTGCCCCGAAAAGATCGAAACAGTTGACAAGATGCCAGCCGTCAATCAATGCTTTTATTCCGTTGGCACTCATGAACTGGGTGCCATTCAGTAGAGCCAAACCCTCTTTCGACTGTAATTTTATAGGTTCCCACCCGAATCTTTTAAGAATCTCAGTTCCGGAAAAGTGTTGATTCCGATAGACCACCTCTCCTTCTCCAATCAGGGGAAGAAAAAGATTGGCTAATGGAGCAAGGTCGCCCGAAGCCCCGAGCGAACCACGATCGTAGACCACCGGTAGGATTCCGTTGTTGTAGAAATCGATTATCCTCTCCACAGTGGCTACTTGCACTCCGCTGAAACCCATCGACAATGCGTGAGCTTTAAGCAGCAACATAAGCTTGACGACCACGGCATCCACAGGAGTACCCACGCTGCAGGAATGGCTCTTGACGAGGTTTTCCTGAAGAGTGGAAAGTTGCTCTTTTGAAATTGTCCTGTCGCAAAGGGAGCCGAATCCTGTGGTCACGCCATAGACCGGTTTTGAAAAATCTTCTTCTTTCCGGTTGAGGTATTCCCGGCAATGATTGATTTTTTTCTTTGCATCGTCAGATAGAGTCAGCTTCATGTCTTCCTTCAAGATATGCTCAATGATGTCATATGTCAGGAGACCTGAACCTATTGCATACGTATTTTGATTGTTCATGATTAAAAAGGATTGTTATGAGTCTTTCTGGAATATACGATATTCCCTTGATGGATTGTGGTGTTGACGCAGTTCATTCCGACGTAATAGGGTAGCATTCGGTAGTTGGGGAATTCAAGCATAATGAGGTCTCCTTTTTTACCGGGTTCGATTGTTCCTATTTCGTTGGCTTTCCCGAGAGCGGCTGCTCCGTTAAGAGTCAAGGCTGTTATAGTCTCTTCGACCGACATATGCATATAGATGCAAGCGAGGGCTATGGTCAAAGGGATGGAGCCTGAGAAACAACTGCCGGGATTCAAGTCTGTGGCAAGTGCGACGGCTGCGCCTGCTTCTATGAATTTTCGAGCAGGGGCATAAGGTTCACGAAGGGAGAAAGCCGTAAGCGGAAGCAATGTCGCCACAACCCCCTCCTGGGCCATTCTCTTAATTCCCACGTCGCTGACATGTAGCAGATGGTCGGCCGACACGGCTCCGGTCTCTGCCGCAAGTTCGGCTCCTCCAAGCGTCACGATTTCATCTGCATGGAGTTTTAGTTTGAACCCTGCTTCCTTAGCCGCGTTTAGCAATTTTCTGGAATCCTCAATCTCAAAGACATTTTTCTCTGTGAAGATATCAAAGAATTCGGCTTTCCCTTTCACGGCAGGAATCATTTCGCGAATCAAGAGGTCGACGTAATCAGCTGTACGCCCCTTGTATTCCGTTGGCACGGCATGAGCTCCGAGGAAAGTGGCTACTATATTCAGTTTTTGATTCGGAACTTTGGCAAGATTGTTGATTACGTCAAGCATTTTCAGTTCGGATGCAGTGTCAAGGCCGTATCCGCTCTTTGCCTCTACAGTGGTAACTCCCATCTCGCTCATCTTGTCAATAAACCATTGTCCTTTTTCTTGAAGTTCTCCAATGGTTGCTGATCGTGTGGCATTGACAGTAGACTGTATGCCCCCTCCGCGTTGCATGATCTCCATGTATGTCTCTCCGTTCAATCTCCATCCGAACTCATCTGGCCTAAAGCCTCCGAAAATCAAATGAGTATGGGAATCGACAAATCCGGGCAAGACAACGCGTGAGGCAGCATCGATTACGGTGTAGGTATAATCTGCGGGTGTGCAAGCATCGACAGAGCTGCCGACAAATGATATTATGCCGTCGGTCACTATTACCGTGGCATTTTCGATTACTTGTAAATCGCCCATGCTGTCTCCGCCTTTGGGAGTTTTTCCCAAAGGTGTGACAACTGTGGCGTTTTTGATTATGATATTCTTGTTCATTGTATGCATTATCAGCTCTTGTCAATCACCTTATCGACAATCTTTAGAATCTCCATCTCCTTTTCAACTGCAGCACCTGCCAATACTGAAGCCGCCGTCAGCAATTCTTCCGCCTTTTCTCTGTCTTTAAGACCGGCAGCATTTATTCTGACATTGAGATGGGCTCCGATTACGGCACTTCGTGCGGCAAGAGCTCCAACACCGGCATCACTGATGGAAGCCGGGTTTCCTTTCTCTGCCATGGCTTGAAGGATTCCGAAGGTGTCGTAGGCTGCTTGCATAGTTCTTAGGGGCACTTCGGTTGCATACAGAGTGGCTTCCTCAAGTGCTTTCGAGCGGGCTTCTTTCTCTTCCGGAGTCTTTTTAGGCATTGCGAACACTGCCATAATTCTGTTGAACGCATCCGTGTCTTCATCCACGAGGGCAATAAGACGGTCCTGGATTGCATGGCCTTTTTCAGCGATGTCGGAAAATTCCTCCCATCGTTCGTCCCAACCCGCTTTGTGGGCTGAAAGGTTGGCCACCATGGTCCCTAATGCCGCTGCTAAAGCGCCCATATATGCAGATATGCTTCCTCCCCCGGGAGCCGGAGATTCAGATGCCGTCTCTTCAGCGAAATTTTTGCAAGTCATATCGACAAGCTTTTTCCCATGCTTATCCGCAAGCATGTCTTCTATTATTTTTTCTTCGCGCACAAAAGGCTTTAACTCATCAAGCCCCATCGATTTCACGGCTATTTTAATTATCTCATTCTCGCTTGTGCCGGCAGATCGTTGTTGCAGGCGGAGATAATGTTTCCCTGCATCGATCATCGTGCGCTTAGGCACCAAGCCAACAATCTCGGTTCCCGTGACACGCACGCCGCGTGCGGCGGCAGCGCGGCATACTTCATCGAAAGCTACGTGTAGCGGGGTTGTGGATATGTCCGTAATATTCATCGACACCTGGGCAATCCCATATTCATCGATAAACCATCCTATGGCCTTAGTCGCTTTGAGAGTGCCGGGAATCATTATTGTATTGCCCTCGGAATCCTTAATAGGTTTGCCATTGGGCTTGCCTCCCTCGCGCATAGAGCGACCTTTTTCTCGCACGTCAAACGCGATAGCATTGGCCCGTCTTGTCGAGGTGGTGTTGAGATTGAAATTGACAGCGATGAGAAAATCACGTGCTCCTACAGCTGTGCATCCCGTGCGGGCCACATCCTCGTCAAAAGGACGGTCGCCATAGTCGGGGCCTTCACCATCCTTGCCCATTCTGTCGTGCAGTCCTTCATATTCGCCTTGGCGGCATACGGCAAGATTTTTGCGTTCTGGCGTGAATGCGGCAGCCTCATAGCAATAGCATGGGATATTCAGTTCTTTAGCTGCGCGATCAGCAAGTCTGCGGGCAAGGGAGGCACATTCCTCAAGCGAGATGCCGCTGACAGGAATCAGTGGACATACGTCGGTGGCTCCCATTCGTGGATGTGCGCCATGGTGCTTACGCATATCTATTAATACAGCTGCCTTCTTCATGCCTCTGAGAGCAGCCTCGACTACTGCTTCTGGCTCGCCGACGAAAGTCACGACAGTCCTGTTGGTGGCTTCTCCGGGATCAACATCGAGGACTTTTATCTTTCCCTCTTTCTCGATATCAGCGACTATGGCGTCGATTATGTTTTTGTCACGTCCCTCTGAAAAGTTGGGCACGCACTCTATTATCTGTTTCATTCTTGTATAAGTATGATTCCACTGCGCCGGAATACGTCGTGTCGGATTCCGCCAAGGGAGATTTTGTTTATTTATTTTCGATTAAGTCTCTGATCAGCTTCTCGTCTGCCAAGAATGGTTCGGTAATCATAAATCCGTTTTGTGATTGAGTCTCATTCCATTCCTTCACTGTTGAGATTGCGTTTTCGTTTCGAGCCCACGACCGACGCGCCACACCACCCATGACATCCCAAAGCATAGCATTCCTGAGAATTTCGTCCACACGTTCCGAGCCGTCGCATAGCATTCCAAACCCCCCGTTTACGGCTTTTCCTATGCCTACGCCTCCTCCATTATGGAGAGCCACGAGACTCATGCCTCTTGCACAGTTGCCGGCAAAACACTGCACAGCCATGTCTGCCATGACGTTCGACCCATCTTTGATGTTGGAAGTCTCCCGGAACGGAGAATCGGTGCCGCTGACGTCATGATGATCTCTGCCAAGCATAATGGGTCCTACTTCCCCGTTTCTTACCATTTCATTAAAGCGAAGGGCTATTTTAAGACGTCCCATGGCATCTTGATAAAGGATTCTGGCTTGGGTTCCCACGACAAGGGCATTTTTCTCCGCATCACGAATCCAGTTGTAGTTGTCGCGGTCCTGGCCTCTACGATTGGGGTCGATACATTCCATGGCGGCTCTGTCGGTCTTTATCAGATCGTCATGCTTACCGCTAAGGCATACCCATCTGAACGGGCCATATCCATAGTCGAACAGCATTGGCCCCATAATGTCTTCCACGTATGAAGGCCATATAAATCCATCCTTTTCGTCGATGCCATTTTTAGATATTTCCTTTACTCCCGCATCATAAATGGCTTTCATAAAGGAGTTGCCATAATCGAAGAAATAAGTGCCCATTTCTGTCAATGCCTTTATTGCCTTATAGTGGCGATGGAGCGATTCATCGACTTTCTGCCTGAATGCTGAAGGATTTTCATGCAGGAGTTCGGTGCGTTGCTCGAATGTCAGACCGGCGGGGCAATATCCTCCCTCATATACGGCATGGCAAGATGTCTGGTCACTCAGCAGCTCGATATGTATGCCGTTATTCACAGCATACTCAAGAAGGTCTACAATATTTCCAAGATAAGCTATTGAGATGGGATGTCTATCTTTCATGGCCGAGGTTGCCAGGCTGAACGCATGTGGGATGGAATCAGTCACTTCTTGCACCCATCCCTGACTCTTTCTTGTCTGGATTCTTGAGAGGTCGACTTCCGCAATGATAGCGGCAGCCCCCGCGATTTCTGCTGCTTTGGGTTGTGCTCCGCTCATGCCTCCAAGCCCGGATGAAACAAAAAGATGTCCCGACAAGTCGCCGTCGTGAGGCACGCCAAGTTTCATCCTGCCGGCGTTCAAAAGAGTGTTGAACGTTCCGTGCACGATTCCTTGAGGGCCTATGTACATCCATCCTCCGGCTGTCATCTGCCCGTAGTTGGCTACACCCATTTGCATGGCTTCGTGCCAATCATGAAGATTGTCGAACATGCCGACCATCATTGCATTGGTTATTATGACACGGGGTGCGTCCTTTTTTGATGGGAAAAGACCTAATGGATGTCCTGATTCTATGACAAGGGTTTGCTCGTCGGTCAGCTGCTCAAGATATTTTTTAATAAGACGATACTGAAGCCAATTCTGACAGACCTGGCCTGTCTCCCCATAGGTGACGAGTTCGTATGGATATAAAGCTATGTCAAAGCAGAGGTTATTGTCAATCATGACTTGGAAAGCCTTCCCTGCAAGACATTTCCCTTCGTAGTCGTCAATTGGTTTGGCTTTGAGGTCTCCTTGAGGACGCCATCTGTAGGCATATATACGTCCTCTTGTGGTCAGTTCTTCAAGAAATTCCGGAGCCGCTTTTTCGTGAAGCTCTTCCGGAAGATAGCGAAGTGCGTTCTTTAAGGCGGTGATTGTCTTTTCAGTCGTAAGGGTGTAGCCTCTGTCGGGCGCTAGGCGTATGCCCTTTTCAAAAGAGGGCATTTCGGGCCATTTGGCTGAAAGTAAGATTTTATCTGTCATCATGATATTTTATAGTAGTTAATATGATGCAAATTTATCAAAAATCGGGGAATAAACCTATACTCCGGGCCATATTTATTTTCAAAATGACATTTTCATAAATTGGATAGAATGATGGAATGATAAAATATCGAAAGCGCATGCAATAAAATGAGTAAGTCATAGGTCAATATTGCTGAAATTTGATTAATTTTGCAGCTATGAAACAGTATTCTCGTTTGCTGCCTTTGGTGGCGTTCTCGATGGCGTTTCAATCAACGCTCGCTTCCTCCCCGGAACTTCCAAAAGTGGAAATTCTGGGCAAGGAATATTATTACCACGAAATCAAGAAAGGGGAGTCGATATATGGCATCGCCCGAAAATATGATTGGGACATAGAGGAATTGGTGAGGTTGAATCCTAATGCCACGTCCGATATGAAAAAAGGGACACGACTTTACTACCCCACAGGAAAGGTGACGATGGTCACCAAGGTTGAATCTGCGATTGAGCCAGTTGATACAGTCTACGAGCCAATAAGGCATGTGGTGAAAAAAGGAGAGACCGTATACAGTATATCCCGGCAATATAACATACCGCTTGATGTCATTTATGCCCAATATCCGGATTCCAAATACGGTATAAAGGCCGGACAGTCACTCGAATTTCAACAGTCGCCTGCGGCCGTTGAGAATAAATACTTATATTATGTTGTCAAACCCGGGGATACACTTTATGCATTGGCTAAAAGATACAGAACATCTGTGGAAGACATACTCAAGGCAAATCCCGGTATCTCTGAAGTCAATTTCAGAATTGGGGATACGGTCAGGATTAATGTTGATTCCAACAGCGACAGGTATCGTACGGAGCTTGTTGAGGAGGAACGTCTTGCAAGCATCGACAGCTATAAAGTGAAAAAGAAAGACTCTTGGTCGTCAATATCGAAGAAGACAGGAGTGGATGTCGAGACGCTTAAGGAAGCCAATGAAGAGGTGGCCTTACCTGAGAAAAACGATATATTGAATATCCCTGTCATTGAGACTGTGAAAGTTGAAAAGCAAGTGAATGACATTGATCCACGAGAACTATCTGAAGACGGAATCCGTGAGCTGTATGATTCGATTCATAAGATAGACTCAGGTTTGGAGCAGCTCAGAGAGGTCAGAGTAGCTATGCTTCTTGATGATCCGGTTTCGAAAAAAGACGTTGATTTTAGTCGTGGAGTCCTTATGGCTCTCGACGGATTAAAGGATTCTCCGTTTAAGATTAGATTAAAAGTGATCGACGGGAGAAAGTCGACAACAAGTGTCACGGATGAACTTGATTCTTTTGAGCCTAATCTGTTGATAGCTACGGCCGATAAGAACTTCCCCGCATTCCTTGCAGATTACGGAGAGAGCAATCATCTTGAAATCGTGAATGCCTTTGATGTGCGGAATGAGCTATACGAAGACAATCCTTCGATAGTGCAGATTTTGCCACCTTCATCGCTTTTCAACGAGCAGATTGCAGAGTCTTTAACAGAGGACTACGGCAATAGAGAGCTGTTGATGGTCGGGATAGAAGATGAAAACGATGGAATAGCCGAGCTTCTTAAAAATAATTTCCCTGAGACCAAGACAAAAAAAATGTCGATAAATTCTTTGGCGGAATATGAAATCAGCGATGACGAATCATATCTGATATATGCATTCCCTCAGAAAAAAGATGACGTAAATGAGTTGCTCGCCACGGTTTCGATAATCCGGGAAAAGCATCCGGTGGCGGATTTGACGATTGTCGGAAGACCAAACTGGGTGACGATGACAGAATCTTTCAATAATAGGTTTGATGCTGCCGAGATTGTTGTCCCCGCAAGGTGTTGGTTTGATGCCGATAGTGAGGAGGGAAGAAATTTCGTTGATAAATTTACGGAATTATTTGGTCAAGCTCCTATCAAGTCATTTCCGAATTTTGCGGTTTCCGGCTTTGACATAGCCAACTTTTTTGTTAATTCCACTGCTCAAAATGGAGGAGACTATAATCAGCCGGCTAATAGACAGCCGCAAGGCATTCAGACAGACTTCAGGTTGCAAAGAGTGAGCAATTGGGGAGGTTTCCTCAATCCCTCGGTATATGTTCTTAAATTTCGTCCATCCGGGAGTATTGACAAGATTGAGATTAGATGAAAAGCAATAAATCATTCAAGCGTATAGCAGCCGGATTCCTTACGGTGGCGGCAATAGGCATGGCGAGCTTGTCAGCCAATGCCCAGACCCACTATAGTTCCAACGTGGCGATAGGGGTTAAGGGAGGGGTAGACTTTTCAAGAGTCTTCTTCAATCCATCAGTAGATCAGAAGATGAAGATGGGCATGTCCGGCGGATTCATGTTTAGATATATAGAGGAGAATCATTTTGGATTGATTGCCGAATTGAATTTCGTGCAGAGAGGTTGGGAAGAGGATTTCGAAGATGCTCCTTACAATTATTCAAGGACTCTGAACTATTTGGAGCTTCCGGTTATGGCACATATATTCTTTGGAAGAAGAGGGAAGTTCTTTTTCAATGCCGGTCCTCAGGTCGGGCTATTCCTTGGAGATAAAGTCAAAGCCAATTTCAATCCCAGCAAGATGACATCTTTGCCCGGCTTTCCTGTCAACAATCGCATGAATCAGCAAATGCTTTTAGACGTAAAGCAGAAGATTGACTATGGAATCAGTGCCGGTCTCGGCGCAGAATTCAACTTGTCAAAACGTAATTCTATTGCATTAGAGGCAAGATTTTATTATGGTCTTGGAAATATCTTCTCGGCCAAGAGAAGCGATGTTTATAGTGCTTCAAACCAGATGTCTATTGTCGGGACAATCGGGTATTGGTTTCGTGTGAAGTGAACCATATCGTAACCCATACAATTTGAAAACTCTTAGAAACTGTTTAAAATTAGAATTAAAAAAATGTTATAGGGCATAACAA
>ERZ778504.1067-NODE-1067-length-22284-cov-10.174007_pt1 | contig 22284 bp, 19 predicted proteins | sample MGYA00510046_ERZ778504 | MGnify/ENA primary metagenome ERZ778504 (study PRJEB29527, sample SAMN07138964) | mouse gut metagenome | material: feces | host: mouse | place: China:Nanjing | collected 2016-01-25 ...
ATAGGTGCCAGTCCTAATTTTGTTTTGCTTCAAAAAGTTTTATCGGACAGCAATATTTCAAAAATGTTATTAATGTCGTATGCTAATGAAAAGCGGTCTCGCCCTCTCAGGTGAGATGCTGGCTTCTGTGAAGCTGGGGTAATCCTCGCGGCGTTCTGACCGCCGAATCATATTGACGAAGCCCGCAACGGTTGATTCCGCTGCGGGCTTTCTCTATGATTGGAGGTAGGGCTACAGGAGGGCCTTTCCTTTGTCTGACAGATAGTATTTCTGATTAGGGCTTCTTAATTTGTTTTCCTCAGTTCTTAAGACGTAGCCTCCGTCAATTGCTGGGTTAAGATATACTTTTCTAAAGTTATCGTCACCTTTAAGATTGAGTCTTTCCATTATTTCTTTAACAGATAGAGTGTCGTTTCCAATGGCTTTTAGAAGTCTTGGAACTTTACCTGCAACATTACCTGTTGCTTTACCTGCATCATTACCTGAAACTTCACCTGCTTTACCTCTCGACAGATCGTCATACGTGATTGAGAACTCGAACTGAGTGCCGTTTGAGATTTCAATCTTGTAGTTAGGGTAGTAGAGAGGTGCGTATCTCTTGAGATTCCTTCTGCCAGAGCCGAGATCTTCCACAAAGTGAAGTTCATTGAGAACTTTCACGATTAGTGGATTCTTTGTATATGGTCCGAGTTCGTCAAGAGTAAGACTGCCTTCCTTCATTGTAGGAATAAGCCTAGTCGCATTCTTTGTGATGACACGGTCATAGAATACCTCAACATATCCACCAAAGCCTGGCTGATAATCTGTATGGGCACAGATGTTTCCGATGACCTCTCTGAATATCTGTACTCTCAGGTCAAGCCTTGCAGTCGAACCATTGTCCGGAAGATAGAACTTGTCCGGGAGATACTTTACCACGAAATCAAGCATCTGCCTATATGCCTGTATGATGTTGCTTCTCACAGTCTTTCTGTCGTCATATCGGGCAGAATCTTCCGGCAGATTCATGTTGAAGCGCTCGTATGTCATCTTATGATACAACAGTTCGAACTTATATCGTGGAAGATACTTGAATATGGCATCCTCAGTTCCGAAAAGCAGCAGGGCAGCGTATTTGAGTCCCTCGATATTGCCGGAGCGGTCCTTCTGTATCAGTTTGCAACTCTCAAGAATCTCCATGTCGCTCATATCCTGCCAAGGATGTGATGGCGTCCACGAAGTTGCAGCATTCCTACAATACTTGAATGTCGCAGGATCAAGATCCTCCACTATCAAACCTGGTACAAGCCTATCCTCGAACAGATGCGGATTCTTTCTCTCAAATAAACCAAGAACAAGTTCCATGTTATCAGTGATGTCCATGTCTGCATCACCAACTCTGTCGAAATATTTATTCTTGTAGCGTACTGGGTACTGGCTGACAGGTACGTCAATTACGATGATTGTCTTCCCGTCATATTCTTCAATCTCAGGCTCAATGGTAAGTTTTGGAAAGAATACCTCTTTGTTGCCTAATGTGTTGATGATATTCTTCTTAAGGTTGACTGATGCGTTCTTGTTGACTCCGATGAGATTCATATCGTCGTCAAAACCGAGAATTATCAGTCCGCCCGAATGATTAGAGAAAGAGCAGACTGTGTCATATACGGAATTACTAACCTTATCCCTACATGATTTGAACTCTACTCTTGTTGTTTCGCCCCCTGTAAGGGCTTTATGTATTCTTTCAATATCCATAGTTTGACAAAAGTAATGATTATTTTCTACAAATGGGGTTGCGATTCAGAAGATTATCAAATCCAAATCCTCGATTAGTGCCAAAACTTCTTCGTGGTATTCCTCGCTGACGAACGCCTTGACTTTCTCAAAGGTGATGTTTCGTTTCTCGGTCTCGAAGGTTTCCGGCTGGAGTTTCCATCTGATGAGCCAATCGGCTATGTCGATGTGGTTTTCCATATCTTCGGGTGTGGCATTGGATTGAAGAAGGTTACTCACGCTGATGTTGAGGTCAGGGAAGTCCTTGACTTTCTCGCACCAGGTTGTGTAACCGTCCACGTCTGGAAAAGCGACCACATCACGGCCGTACAAGACTTTCAGTCGCTCGTTGAACTGGCTCTTTCCTCCGGTGGCCAGCCAAAGATAGTTCGGCATCAGTTCGCTGCAGATGATCGCAGTCTTTTCGGATTCGACCAAGGCGACACAATTTATAATTAAATTACATCCGTTCGAATGTAGTTTAAATAATATCGGATAATCAATCTTTTTTTCTGAATTTTCATATTTCCATAACTCTAAATATAAAACCCAGAGTAACCCGCATTCGGCATCAGGTAACTCTGGGTTTACGTTTCAGCAGCACTGCCCGTCAATGGCTACGGCAGTCTATCAAGACGCAAATTATTTTTTCAGTTCAATGAGGATTACATTTCTGTCCTTGTTTCCAGTCCATTTTGCGGATTCCTCGCTGCCGGCTTTGTAAATCTTCATGGAAGAAATATCATTGGATTTAAACTTGGAGAATTCGTCTGAAGAAACTTGCTTTCCGTCAATGATATAAATATTCTCCTTTTTTGTCTCAAACTTGATTACATTGACATTCTCATCATCAGTCCATTCCATTGCTTCCTCGCTGCCGGCCTTGCAGACAGTCATTGAACCGATATTTTCCTGTTTTATCTTTATGAAATCAAGTGAAGAGGTTTTGACTCCGTCAACGACATATATGACATCCTGCCCCATCACCTGGACTCCATTAACTTTGAGCGGTGACACATGCTCCTCCGTCTTGATGATATGTACTTTGGAAACCTCTCCGGTAGCATTATTTGTCGCAACGCCAATCCGGTAGTCACTGACAGTCTTGCCGCAAAGCTGGCTTCCGTCGAAATTCGTGACTTTCTCTCCGTTTATCATATAAACGTTCACTGTGTCCGCCTGGCTTGTCATGGCAGACGAGCCTAGTGCAAGTGCGCATACTGCGCTCAAAATTGATGTTAGCATAATACTTATGTTTAAAAGTTATTCCTATAAAATCCAGTGCATTAATCGTTCATCGCCGTAATGGAAACCGCAGAAGTTCCCCCGTCCTTGCTCATCATATACGAGCACTTGCTGCCGTCAGTCATTAATGCCGTTATAATGACATTGTTCCCTTTCGGGCGGGCAGTCACGCTCTCCACATTTTCCATATCGAGAAACATGATACGCTCTATTCCCTGCGCAATCTCCAGCCCGTTGAAATCACAGGTTTGGCGATGCGGGAAGAACAATGCCAGCCCGACTGCCACTGCCACACATGCTGCAAATCCGTATGCCCATCTTACAGCTCTCATACGACTTTTGCGAGAAGCAATAATGTAATCAAACTCCCTTCCAGCCGCATCATAGCCTGCCTCCGGATATTCCGCAAGAATAAGCCGTGCAACTGGCACCTCTTCCGGACCGGCATCATGCGTAGCAAACCACTCGGCAAGCATAAGTTCCTGCTCTACATCGGTTTCGGCATTGAGATACTTCTCTATCAATGATTTTCTGAGTTCCTTATTCATATTTTGTCCGTTTACAATCACTCTCCATTAAACTTTCCCTCATTATTTTTCTCGCCTGCGAGATGGCCGCCTTTATGCTTGATTTCGGATGACCTGCCGCAGCCGCAATTTCGTCAAGGGACATCATCCGCTCGTTTTTCATCATGAGATACTGTCTCTGGGTATCACTGAGCTGCCCCAACAGCATCTTCCTTACATTCAGAGTCTCCTGCAAATCCACCCGTTCGCTCGCCAGGACTCCCCCGGAGAACTCCTTCCCATCAATAGGAGCCGTAAGTATTTTCCGTTTCCGATAATGCCTCACGCACACTGTCTTGGTGATTTTCAGGGCAAGCGCCTCGATATTCCGCACAGGATAACCGCTATTGTAAAGCGTCCAAAGCTCTGTCAGTGCCTCCTGCACAATATCCTCCGCATCCTCAGCAGCACCCGACACTTTCATAAAATGTCTCGCCGTATTCAGCAGCTTCCCCCGCATCCCGGAAACCGTATGTTCAAATTCTGTTCTTGTCATTTTATCTCTTTCTACCCTATAAGTAGCAAAAACCTCCCGAAAGTTAAAAATGTTTTTGGAGTTTTTCGAACTATGCTTTCACTTATGGAGCTTTAGCTTCCGTGTCCGCTTAATTGCGAATGCCTATACCATAAAACCCAATCAAATAGTATACAAGTTGTTACGCCACGCCCGTTTGTTCAATAACCGGCAAACCCATTCCCGGACAAGCTAAAATGGAATAGGCAAGCATCATAATTTGCAAAAAGGTGCGTATCTTTGCGGACCGTGCAAAAATGCCGGAGAAATTGGAATATGAGAATAAGGAAATTGTTCAAATTTGAAGCGGCACATATAGTCAGAAACTGCAGCAGTGTCAGATGCAGGCAGAATATCCATGGACATTCATTCAAGGTGGAGCTGGTCCTTAAGTCCGGCACGCTTGACAATGCGGGAATGGTCATGGACTTCGGACTGCTGAAAGGAAGAGTCAGCGCTTTTTTCGACACATTCGACCACTCATACATAATCTGGTCAGAAGACAAGTCCGAGCTGGTCAGATTCATATGCAACGAGAATGAGCGCTGGGTAAGCCTGCCGTTTTCCCCTTCTGCAGAGAATCTCGCAATATTCTTCCATGTTATTGTGCAGGGAATACTCAACAACACTGTCCCTGTCAACGGACAAGGCGGAGTCAAAGTGCATTCAGTGAGAGTTCACGAGACCGACACAGGATGGGCGGAAACAGAGCTGGATGACACGCCGCTTTTTGAAGAAATGGCATCCATGGCCGTCAATTGCACATTCTCTCCTGAAATCATGGCAGAAAACAAGGAGTGGAAAGAAACATGGGAGTGCCTCACGAACAATCCTATGAGCCTTACCTCCCCACAGGAAAACAGGACATTCGGTCCGGAAAATATCACAAGATAATGGCAGAATATATAATCAGCCCGGACTCAGCAAAAAAAAGCGCACACGCAGAAGATACGGCACCAGGCGAAGACTCACTTTCGGTCTGCGAGCTGTTCGTGGATGCAGTCCAGGGAGAAGGAGCCTATTCAGGCTGTCCGGCAATCTTCCTAAGGCTATCAGGCTGTCATCTCAAATGCAGCTGGTGCGACACTGCTGACGTATGGAACAAGGTCACCGGAATTCCCGTCAGCAGACTTCTTGGCATGTTCAAGGAAAAAGGCCTGGTTCAGCGGCTTGAAAACGGCCACCATCTCGTTGTGACAGGCGGCTCTCCCCTGCTCCAGCAGGACGCCCTTACCGAATTTCTCATGAGCCTTCATGATATATGCGCACGCAAGCCGTTCATAGAAGTTGAAAACGAATGCTGCATTGCAGTAAGCAGGAAAAACGATGCATTATGGGAGCTTGTGGGATGCTGGAACAACTCCCCGAAGCTTGGACATTCAGGTATCCCGAAAGAAAGGAGATACAGACCGGAAGCGATAGAACAGATGAGACAGGCCCGCGAAGCATGGTTCAAATTTGTAGTCAACGGAGAAGAGGACTGGCCGGAAATATGCGCCGACTTCATTGACTCCGGCCTTATAACAGTTTCACAAATCATCCTGATGCCTCAAGGGCAGACCAGGGAAGAACTGAGCCCGGAGAAAAAGGAAAGGATACTTGACATGGCTGTAAGGCACAATGCAAGGTATGGCGGAAGGCTTCATATTGATATCTATGACAACCGCAAGGGCGTCTGAACTTACCCATAGCAATACAAGGATAAGGATAAGGATAAGGATAAGGATAACCATAATAATGAAAGGGGCCGACCGTGAATCAGTCGAACCCCTTTTCTTGTTTGAAAGCAGGAGCAATACCATCCCTGCAGTCATATCCGTTTTCCGAATGGCAAATCACCCTTTCATGGAAAACTAATTTACAGCAGCCTTACCTGAAGCAGAATGCTGAGCCTTGTCTTTCAGCACTTTCTGTCCTTCTCCTGCCATGGAATCGAACTCGTCTTCGGAAATCATCTTGCAGCTTCCATTGAATGTTGCCCCCAACTCCACAGCAAGCTTTCTTATGTTGAGGCTGGCATTTACAGTACACCCTTCCTTCAACACGAGAGTGTCCTTCACATACACATTCCCGTCCATCTTGCCCCAGAACTCTGCATTATAACAGATGACGTCACCATTTATAGAGGCGCTCTCACCAATTGTCACCTTACCTTTGACAACCATTTTGCCTTCGAAAGCTCCGTCAATCCTCATGTCATTCGGAGATATGATTTCTCCCTTGATGACAGTTCCCTCGGATATCTTGCTGACCTTATTCTCGTCAGCCACTTCAAATCTGCCCATAAATATTGTCTTATAATGTTTTACTGATTCTTACCGTGACAGTTCTTGAACTTCTTGCCGGAGCCGCATGGGCAAGGGTCATTGCGTCCCACCTGCTTGTCAACATGGACAGGCATCTTGCTTCTCGGCTCCCCGGAATTGGTAACCATGTCAGATCGGCTCATATTCATCTGGCTCATGTCAGGCTTGCGCGGCTGTGCCGGAGCCTGTGTCGGCTGAGAAGCGTCACGCAGAGGAATGAAAGCACGCAGAAGGAATGACACGACATCCTTATTAAGGTCCTCAAGCATCTGGCTGAAGAGATTGAAGCTCTCGAACTTATAGACAAGAAGCGGATCCTTCTGCTCATATGTAGCATTCTGCACGGACTGCTTGAGGTCATCCATCTCACGCAGATGCTCCTTCCAGCAATCATCTATACGATAGAGAGTTATGCTCTTGCTGATGGCACGAGCAAGCTCCCTTCCCTCAGAATCCAAGGTCTTCTTTATATTGAGCATTACCGGATATACCTTCCTGCCATCTGAAACAGGAATCCTGAGCACAGCGTCATCAGGCATGGACGCATTCTTCTCACAGATGTCCTTGATGACAGGCAATGTCCTCTGAACGATAGTGTCCATCCTGCGGCGGTAGGTCTCAAGCATATTCTCAAGCAACTTTTCCGCCACAGCCTTGTCACCGGCTTTTGCATAGAACGCCTCATCAAATCCGAGGTCAATGGAAAGCGCCCCCATCACATACTCGGCAAACTCATCATAAGGCATTCCCTCAGACTTCTCCACTACAATCTGGGCGATGTCCTGCATCATGTTCATGACGTCAATCTCCACCCTCTCGCCTGAAAGCGCATTGCGCCTCTTAGTATAGATGACCTCCCTCTGGGAATTCATTACATCGTCATACTCAAGAAGCCTCTTCCTTATTCCGAAGTTATTCTCTTCCACCTTCTTCTGTGCCCTCTCAATGGAATTTGAAAGCATCTTGGCCTCGAGAGCCTCATCTTCCTCCATTCCCATCCTGTCAACCACGCTAGCAATCTTCTCGGAACCGAAAAGACGCATCAGCTTGTCCTCCAGAGACACATAGAACACAGACGAACCCGGGTCACCCTGACGTCCTGAACGTCCACGGAGCTGACGGTCAACGCGACGGCTGTCATGTCGCTCAGTACCTATGATGGCAAGACCTCCTGCCGCCTTCACCTCATCTGAAAGCTTGATATCCGTTCCTCGTCCGGCCATGTTCGTCGCGATGGTAACAGTGCCTTTCTGACCTGCATGCGCCACCACATCTGCCTCGCGGGCATGCTGCTTTGCATTGAGGACCTGGTGAGGGATGCCACGCAGACGCAGCATACGGCTCAGGAGCTCGGAAGTCTCGACATCCGTTGTACCCACAAGCACAGGACGTCCTTCCTTCACAAGTTCCACGACCTTCTGGATGACAGCCTCATACTTGGCTTTCTTTGTCTTATATATCAAATCATTGTTGTCGAAACGGGCGATAGGCCTGTTCGTCGGGATCACCACAACATCCAGCTTGTATATTGACCAGAACTCACCGGCCTCTGTCTCGGCCGTACCCGTCATTCCAGACAACTTGTGATACATTCGGAAATAATTCTGAAGCGTTATGGTCGCAAAAGTCTGGGTGGCAGCCTCCACCTTTACGCTCTCCTTGGCCTCTATAGCCTGGTGCAGACCGTCAGAATAACGGCGTCCCTCAAGGATACGTCCCGTCTGCTCATCAACAATCTTGATCTTGCCGTCAGCCACCACATACTCGACATCCTTGTCAAACATGGTATATGCCTTCAACAGCTGGTTCACGGTGTGCACACGCTCGCTCTTGACTGCGAAATCGGAAAGAATACCGTCTTTCTTGACCTTCTTCTCCTCAGCTGTAAGCTCCAGGTCCTTCTGAACCTCGGCCATGGCAGCTCCGACATCCGGAAGCACGAAAAAATTAGGGTCTGACAGGTTTCCTGTTATAAGGTCGCGTCCCTTGTCCGTCATATCAACGGAATGCTGCTTCTCATTGATTACGAAATACAGTTCATCCGTAATGAAAGGCATCTCGCGCTCATTGTCCTGCATATAATAATTCTCCACTTTCTGGAGAAGCTGCTTCATTCCGGGCTCGCTGAGGAACTTGATGAGCGGCTTGTACTTAGGATAACCCTTGTAAGCCCTGTAGAGCAGAACGCCTCCGTCCTTCTCATTGCCCTCGGAAATGAGTTTCCTGGCATCATTCAGAAGAGATGTGACAAGGGCCTTCTGGCTGGAATAAAGACGCTCCACCAAAGGCTTGAACTCAACGAACTGCTGATCCTCCCCCTTCGGCACAGGTCCGGATATGATGAGAGGGGTACGCGCGTCATCAATAAGGACTGAGTCCACCTCATCGACAATCGCGAAATGATGCTTGCGCTGAACGAGGTCATCCATTGATACGGCCATATTGTCGCGCAGGTAGTCGAAGCCGAACTCATTGTTGGTTCCGAAGGTAATGTTGCATGCATATGCCTTCTTGCGCGCCTCGCTGTTCGGCTCATGCTTGTCTATGCAGTCAACTGAAAGCCCGTGGAACATATAGAGAGGTCCCATCCACTCCGAGTCACGCTTTGAAAGATAGTCATTGACAGTAACCACATGCACGCCTTTTCCGGCAAGAGCATTCAGAAAGACAGGAAGCGTAGCCACGAGAGTCTTTCCCTCTCCGGTTGCCATTTCCGCAATCTTTCCCTGATGGAGCACGATACCTCCGATAAGCTGCACGTCATAATGCACCATATCCCAGGTAATCTCATTGCCTCCGGCCACCCAGTGGTTATTCCAAAGGGCATAGTCCCCGTCAATGCTCACAAAATCCTTGGTCGCGCTGAGGTCACGGTCAAACTGCGTAGCCTTTACCCTTATCACCGGATTCTCCTTGAAACGCCTTGCCGTTGACTTCATTATGGCGAAAGCCTCCGGAAGAATCTCCTCAAGCACATCTTCTATGGTCTGGTCAACCTTCTTCACAAGCTTGTCAGACTCGGTGGCAAGCTCTTCCTTGCGGTTAAGCGGGATGTCCGTCTCAAGCTCCTCCTTAATCCCGGCAATGCGGGACTCGTCTGCTGCAATGGCATCCTGTATCCTTTTCTTGAGTTCAGTACACTTTTCCCTGAGCTGGTCATCGGAAAGCTTGTCTATATTCCCGTAAGCCTCCAGGACCTTGTTGAGCATCGGCCTGAGCTGCTTCATGTCGCGGTCAGCCTTGGTACCGAAAATTTTCTTGAAAACGTCTGTAAATGACATATCTTACATATTTTGATTAGCAAAAAAGGTTGTCTGCACGGACAACGGCGCAAACAACCTACAAAAATAGTGAAAAATAGTCATTCAGCAAAAACATCTTTCACTCATAGAGAAAGATTCATCAGAAACGCAGGCCCACACTGAGGGTAAACTGCCCGCGGTACATTTTATTCTCAGCGGCAAGATCACCACGGTACTTGTTCACAAGTCCCCAGTCATATCCGGCCCTCACTTCCAGCAGACTGAAGAAATCAGCCCCGACACTTGCGCCGAGCATTACATCAAACCTTTTGAGCCTTCCCTCCGGAATGCCTCCGTCCGTCTTAAGCCACTGCTCCGCGTCCATTCCTTCCGCAACTCCAGAAGTCTTGAACTTTCCGCGATACAAATCATAAGAAGAAGACAGTAAACCTGTATCCTGTACCCTCATCCTTGCGCCCATCTTCGAGGACAGACCTGCAAGAAATACCGGTCCGGCATCCACGCTCACACCGATTCTTCCAAAAAGCGGCAAAGTATATTTCAGACGCACAGGAAGCGTCATAAAATGCTCCGTCCTGTCCATTATGACCTTTGTCCTGACAAGGCCTCCGGGAAACTCAGCCTCCGAATTGCGAGTGCGGGTCTGGTAAACATATCCGAGTCCAGTCTGCAGATAAAGCACAGAACGCACAAGCGTAAAATCCTTTGTCAATGATGCCGTAAATCCGTTGAGAGCAGGCGCCCTCTCCACCTCATCCGTAGCCCAGTCGGTGGACTTGTATGAAGAATTGACATATCCGAAAGTAATTCCAATGCCCTCAGCGCGGCTTTCACGGGGTCCCATCTGGCGTCCCCTGTCCGTCCTGGCCGCCATTTCAACGGCAGAAAACAGCATAAGCGCGGCCAAAGCCGCAAAAACACATCTTTCCATATAATCAAATTTTTAAATCAAGGACAAGGCTTACCTGTCCTTGTACATTTTCCTGTAATAATCCTGATACCCGCCACCGGTGACATCATCCATCCACTCCTGATTGTCAAGATACCAGCGCACGGTCTTCATTATTCCCTCCTCGAACTGCAGCGAAGGCTCCCAGCCAAGTTCACGCTGGAGCTTAGTCGAGTCAATAGCATAGCGCGAATCGTGCCCGGGCCTGTCGCTCACATATGTAATAAGCCCAAGATCCTCCCCCTCGGCACGTCCCAAAAGACGGTCAACAGTATTGACAAGGACTTTCACCAAATCAATGTTCTTCCACTCATTGAATCCGCCTATATTATACGTCTGCGCAATCTCCCCTTTATGGAATATAAGGTCTATGGCACGCGCATGGTCCTCCACGTAGAGCCAGTCACGCACATTCTCCCCTTTCCCATAGACAGGAAGCGGCCTGCGGTCGCGTATATTATTGATAAACAACGGAATAAGCTTCTCAGGAAACTGGTACGGCCCATAGTTGTTGGAACAATTGGTCACAATGACAGGCATGCCGTAAGTGTCGTGGAAAGCCCGGACAAAATGGTCCGAACTTGCTTTTGAAGCGCTGTATGGGCTATGCGGATCGTACTTTGTGGTCTCGGTGAAAAATTCTTCCCCGTAAGCCAGATGTCCGCACGAAGAAGCGGCAGTAGTGAAAGGGGCCTTGACGCCTTCCGGACAGTTCATGCCCAAAGCTCCATATACCTCATCCGTAGAAATGTGATAGAACCTGCAAGGCACACGTTCCGCATCGCCATCCTCAGACGGCATTTCCCATCCGAGCGGCTGCCAATACTCCTTAGCTGCCTGCAAAAGAGCAAGCGTCCCCATCACATTTGTCCTGGCAAAAACGAAAGGGTCCGTTATGGAACGGTCCACATGGCTTTCCGCGGCAAGATGAATAACCCCGTCCAGCCTATACTCAGAGAACAGGGACTGTACCAGGGCATAATCGCAGATGTCACCTTTCACGAAAACATAATTACCGCACTTCTCGATGTCACTCAGATTGGCAAGGTTGCCGGCATAAGTCAGAGCATCAAGATTGATTATCCGGCAGTCCGGATACTTGTTCACAAACAGGCGCACCACATGGCTTCCGATGAAGCCCGCGCCGCCTGTCACGAGTATATTTCTTCTGAAACTTCTCATATGTTAACCTCTTTATAAAAAGCCAGCCTGACATGAATGCAGCAGGCTATTCATCCGGCAGTGACGCAACACAAAGACGGAGCGAATCCTTCCAGTGGGGAATCTCAAGCCCGAATGTATCCTGGAACTTGCGGCAGTCAAGCACAGAATAATGAGGCCTGTCCGCCTTTGAAGACAGCTCTTCAGTACGGCATGGCTCAATTGTGCACAAATGCCCCAATGCATCACAAATCTCCTTGGCGAAATCATATCTCGAGCACAAGCCCTGATTCGCATAATGGTATATGCCGCTGCGGCCCTCCAGAAGATTGTTCTCAATTATATGCATGATAGCATAGGCAAGGTCACCGGCATAAGTTGGAGAGCCCACCTGGTCATTGACAACCCTTATGCGGGGAAGCTCCGCTGTCTTTTCAGCGATGCTCACGAAAAAATTCCGCCCGCTCCCGCTGTACAGCCATGAGGTGCGCAATATTATATGGCGGCATCCCGAACCAACCACAGCACGCTCCCCTTCAAGCTTGGTCATTCCATACACATTCACAGCAGAAGCCTCAGCATCCTCCCGGTACGGGGTATTGGCCTTTCCGTCAAACACATAGTCAGTAGATATGTGCATAAGCACGGCACCGGCCTCACGCGCGGCATCAGCAAGAATACCGGCTGCACCGGCATTCACGTCCATAGCCTCACGAGGGTTGTCTTGCGCGGCCTCCACATCAGTATAGGCCGCGCAATTGATTATCACATCCACACCGGCGGAGACCGCACGCATTACACTCGAGCGGTCAGTTATGTCAACACGCAGCCCATCCTCACAAGCATCAGGCGAAGTGAAGACAAACCTGTGCCGCGAACCGCAGGCAAGTTCCTTCAACGCCCGCCCAAGCTGGCCGGAAGAACCCGTAACCAATATATTCATACAATCCATATCTTTTTCATGCTCGAGTGAGCCGTCAAATTTCAGCCTCATATCCGACATCCGGGGGAAGAATACGTCCGGCACTCACTGCACCTGCCCCGGCAGCCACAGCCAAGGCGTCACACCTCTCGTTCTCCGGATGCCCGGCATGTCCCTTTATCCAGTGGAACGTTACACGATGCCTGCGCAAAAGAGGCTCGAAACGCATCCAAAGGTCCGGATTCTTTACTTTTGCGTAACCCTTGCGCACCCAATTGGCAAGCCATCCCTTATTGACGGCATTGACAACATAAGACGAGTCACTATATACATGCACCTCCGCATTATGCCACTTTATGGCCTCAAGCCCCTTTATCACGGCAAGCAGTTCCATGCGGTTATTTGTCGTAAGGCAGAACCCCTCAGACATCTCCATTTCCCTTCCGGCACAACGCAGCACCACTCCATAGCCTCCCGGTCCGGGATTTCCGCTTGAGGCACCATCCGTATAAAGGAATATAGGAGGTCTCATCCGATTGTTTTCAGCCATGCCCCTTACTCGATGATTCTTCCGCCCTTAGGCTTGATTTCAGTATCAGGCATCTTTATGGTCATGCGTCCTTCCACTAAAGAAGCATTGTCAGCACGGCTGTTGTAAATGTCTATCGCCGTATAGATGGCTGACATCATGGAACGCGGGTCCGCCATGTCACGTCCGGCCATCTCATATGCGGTACCGTGGTCCGGAGACGTCCTTACCACAGGCAGGCCGGCGGTATAGTTCACCCCGTCCTCGAATGCGAGAGCCTTGAAAGGCGTAAGGCCCTGGTCATGGTACATCGCAAGCACCGCGTCATATTTCATATAGTTTCCAAGCCCGAAAAAGCCGTCCGGAGAATAAGGCCCATAAGCAAGAATCCCTTCGGCATTGGCCTGCTTGACCGCAGGAAGTATAATCTGGCTCTCCTCATCGCCAAGAAGACCTCCGTCCCCGCAATGCGGATTAAGTCCGAGCACTGCAATCTTCGGGGCATCTATGCCGAAGTCCATCTGAAGTGATGATTTCATAAGGCGCAGCTTCTTCACAATCTTTTCAGCGGTAAGCTGCGACACTACGTCTTTCAACGGGATATGTCCCGTGACCACACCGACCTTCAGGCGGTCACAAACCATAATCATGGCAACCTCATCCACTCCGAACTCCTTTTCAAGATATTCCGTGTGACCGGTATATCCGAATCCCTCGCTCACCATCGCCCTCTTGTTGATAGGAGCCGTGACGAGCACGTCAATATATCCGTTCTTTATGTCCTCAACGGCGCGCTGCAGCGATGTCATTGCACACTTCGCAGACTCAGGGGTAGGCTGTCCAGGCTCGACAAACACATTTTCAGGCAGACAGTTCACGATATTCACCCTCTTATGATAGACATCCTTCGCGGAATTTATCACATTAGTGTTTATCTGGTCGATATTGTGAATCTGCTTTTTGTAGAATCCGAAGATTTTTGATGATCCGTATATGACCGGAGTGCAGATATCCAGCATTCTCTCGTCAGCGAGAGCCTTGATAATGACCTCGTAACCGATGCCGTTTCCGTCTCCCTGGGTTATTCCCACAACTAATTTTCTTGCCATATCACTTTAGCTATTTACATTTTAACTTACAAAGTTAATAAAAGCTGAGAGCAAAACATCATGCTTGCTTATAAAATTTCACCGAAACCACAATTCATCCCCATATGAGGAAAATGTTTTCATTTGAGCCGGAAATTATGTAGATTTGCCGTATTATGGCACAAAACACTACAGAAACTGACATACAGTTCCTCCCGGGAGTAGGTCCCAAGAGAGCCGAGCTCATCAGCAAAGAGCTCGGAATCAATACCATAGGGGAACTCCTCAGGCTTTATCCGTTCAGATACATAGACAAGAGTTCATTCGTCAGAATCGCCGATGCGAGACCGGATATGGCCTACGTGCAGATAAGGGCAAGAGTCATAAGGACGGACCTGTACGGTGCCGCATCAGCATCAGCCGCACCTGTAAGTCCGGACACAGCCGGAACACCTGCAGATCCGGTGAAATTCAACATGATAAAAAGAATGAGCGTATTGGTTGGGGACGGCTCCGGAGAAATGGAAATGGTCTTCTTCAAAGGCATTAAATGGATGTACGGCAAACTGAAGCCGGGCACGGAATACATATTTTTCGGCAAGCCATCCTCATTCAACGGACGCATAAACATAGTCCACCCCGAAGTTGACCCTGTACCGGCCCCTACCGCAGGAGGAACTTTGTCACAGGCCGCTCCGCCTGCATGTCCGTCCATGACTGGCGTATATACGAGCACTGAAAGACTCAAGAACGCAGGCATCACTGGGAAAATGATGAACCGTATAATGGAGGCTGCGCTCAACCGCGGGCTTGGCGGATTTACGGAGACCATGCCGGAATACATTATGAAGCAATGCGGCCTTGTCCCGCTTCATTTCGCCTTGCGCAACATACACTTCCCCAAAGACATGGTTTCGCTTGAAAAAGCCAGATACAGACTGAAATTCGAAGAACTTTTCTTTCTCCAGCTTTCGCTCCTCAAGCAGAAATATGTGCGGAGCAGGGATGTGAACGGCATATCCATGCACCGTGTCGGCGAGGCATTCAACAAATGCTACGAGTCCCTCCCCTTCCCTCTGACAGGCGCCCAGAAACGCGTAATCACGGAAATCCGCAACGACATGAAGAGCGGCACTCAGATGAACCGTCTCCTGCAGGGAGATGTCGGAAGCGGCAAAACGATGGTCGCAGTGCTGACTGCCCTTATAGCCGTCGGAAACGGCTTCCAGGCCTGCATAATGGCCCCTACGGAAGTGCTCGCACAACAACATTACAAGAATATCCGGAAACTGCTTGCCCCTACAGGTGTGGCATCAGCCCTTCTTACTGGCAGCACGAAAGCCTCGGAGCGTAAACAGATTCATGCGTCCCTCGCAGACGGCAGCACCGGAATAATAGTCGGGACGCATGCCCTGATAGAAGACAACGTCATATTCGGGAACCTCGGACTGGTCATAATTGACGAACAGCACAGGTTCGGAGTGGAACAAAGGTCCAAGCTATGGAGGAAATCCTCTTGCGGAGCCCCTCCGCACATACTCGTCATGACAGCCACCCCCATCCCGCGAACACTTGCCATGACACTCTACGGTGACCTTGACGTATCGGTAATCGACGAGATGCCTCCGGGAAGAAAGCCCGTGCAGACAATGCATGCCACCGACGGCAAACGGCCTGCGCTATACAAATTCATGCGTGACCAGATTGCTCTCGGAAGACAGGTATTCATAGTCTATCCTCTTATAAACGAAACGGAAAAGCTCGACTACCAGAGCCTCGAAGCCGGTGCCGAGGAAATAATACGGCACTTCCCTTTCCCTCCTTACAAGACGGCAGTCGTGCATGGAAAGCAGACAAACGATGTCAAAAAATTCAATATGGACGCCTTTGCCGCAGGACGTGCAGACATACTGGTCGCGACATCGGTCATAGAAGTCGGAGTTGATGTTCCGAATGCGTCGGTAATGGTCATCGAAAGCGCGGAGCGGTTCGGACTCAGCCAGCTGCACCAGCTCAGAGGCCGCGTTGGAAGAGGAAGCGAAAAATCCTATTGCGTGCTCATGACCGGACACAAGCTGAGCAAAGAATCAAAACACCGCATAGAACTGATGTGCGCAACCGAGAACGGCTTTGAACTCGCCGAGGAGGACATGAAGATGCGCGGTCCGGGAGACCTTGAGGGTACGCAGCAGAGCGGACTTCCCGTAAAACTTGCGATTGCCTCTCTTGCCAAGGACGGAACCATCCTCAATGCCGCAAGGGATTGTGCCGAGGCCGTCCTCAAGGCGGACCCGATGCTCGAGGACATAAGGAACCGCACGCTCAGGCAGGAACTTAAACAAGACAAATACAAGATAAGGGACTATAGTAAAATAAGCTGAAATAATGGTTACGGAACTGCTCAAAAAATATATCTGGCTCGTTGAGACATTCATCCGCGCCTCCGAAAACGGCCTGACGCTGGATGAGGTGACGGACAAATGGGAGGACCGCTTCGGCACACCTTATTCGCGGCGCACCTTCAACAATCACCGTGAGGCTGTCGCCGAGGTATTCGGAATAGAGATAATGTGCAACAGGAGCACGAACAGGTATTTCATAAAATCTTCGGACGCCCTGACAGACGAATCGGCCGGAAGCGCATGGCTGATAAACACATTTACAGTAAACAGCATGCTGACGCTCGGAAAAGAAAGGCTCTCCGGCAGAGTTTCGGTAGAAGACATACCGTCAGGCCACAGGCATCTCACATCCGTAATGGAAGCCATGACCGGATGTCGGGAGATGCTCATGACATACCAGAAATACACAAGCGCACAGGCTGACACCTATACCATTCATCCGTATGCGGTCAAAGAATTTGCAAAGAGATGGTATATCGTAGCACATTGCAGGGAAAGGAACGGTATGCGCGTCTATGGACTGGACCGTATAGTAAACATTGAGGAGACCGGGCGCACATTCAAGATGCCCGCAGGATTTGACGTTGACAGCCTTTTCTCTACCAGCTTCGGCATATATCTGCCGGAAGGGCCAGGCCGGACCATCACGTTCAGGGCATCGGAGACACAGGCCCGTTTCCTCAGGGACCTGCCGATGCACAGCAGCCAGACGGAACTCTCATGCGAAAACGGCATCGTTACATTCAGCATATTCGTCTGCCCCAACAGGAACCTCATCATGGAATTCTGCAAGCTCGGGGCAAAAGTCGAGGTGCTATCTCCGGCTGAGGTCAGGAATGCAATAGCCGGTGAGCTTGCCGAGGCAGCCGCACTCTATGCGGAAACATATTCACAAGAAAATCAGGAGACCAGTCCGGACTCTCCAAAAACCATATAATCATGAAAAACAGAATCACCCCGGCAAGAATATTCATCATGGCGGCCATGCTGGGAGCCGCCGCAGCCATTGCATTTATCATGACACGAAGCAGCAACAAATTCGACAAAGAAGGCTACATCGGCAAGAGCGGCATTACAATAGAAGACGGGAAGATGACCCCGGAAGTCCTGCTTGCCTTCGGACGGCTGTCAGACCCTCAGGTATCACCGGACGGACAGCATATCTTATATGGAGTGAGCTATACCGATGTCAAGCAGAACCGAAGTGTGCGCAATCTGTACATATGCGGCCTTGACGGCTCTGAGACCGCACAGCTGACAGAATCTGGCAAGAGTATCGGAAACGCCCGCTGGTGCGACAAAGGAAGGCGCATCGCTTTCACCATGGGAGGACAGATATGGACGGCGCGCATCAGCAAGTCCAAAGGCACATGGTCACTGAAAGGGCTTAAGCAGATAAGCGAAGTTCCGGCAGGCACAACGGAGTTCAAACTCTCCCCTGACGGGAAAAAAGTAATGTACATCTCATATGTCAACGGAGGGAGCGCAAAGAAACCATCAGAACTGTACCAGGACCTTGACAAGGCAGAAGCATATCTGGCTGACGACCTGATGTACAGGCACTGGGACCACACCGTCACGGAAATACCCCATACATTCGTAGCGGACTTCAGGCCGGCAAAAGAAAAATCAATATCTCCGCATACATCAAAAGACATACTCAGCGCGGAGGAAAGCGGTTATGAGCTTCCGGCCGAGCCGTTCGGAGGCCTGGAACAGCTTGCATGGAGCCCGGACAGCAGACATATCGCATATTCATGCAGGAAACTCACCGGGAAAAGATACGCATTCTCCACAAACACGGAAATCTACATCTACGACACCGCCTCAGGGCACACCTGCGCAATAAGCACGGAAGGCGGCTATGACACAGATCCTTCATGGAGCCCTGACGGCTCAAAACTGTGCTGGATAAGCATGGAACGTGACGGTTACGAGGCAGACAAGCAGAGGCTCATGATAGCGGACGTAGAGCGCCCGGCAGATGTCCTTACCGTGAACGGCATCATGGACATCACGGACGGATTCAAATACAATGCGTCAGTCCCCGTATGGTCGGATGATTCCCAAGGCATCTTCTTCGCATCACTCGCAGAAGGGCTGCAGGGCATCTTCGAAGCAAAGCAAGAAGACGGCTCATGGAAGATAAACCGCATCACACCGGACAGCCTCTGGTATGATTTCAGTTCCCCGTTCCATGTAGAGGCAGGAGAAGACGGCAGCAGGACCATTTACACCACATGGTGCAGCATGGATTTCCCTTCAGAGATTGTCGCGGTCAAGGCCGGTCCGGAAGGAGTGTCATGCCGGCAGGTCACTGACGAGAACGGACACATACTCTCAAAACTGGAAGAGCACCGCACACAGGCGAGAATGATCAAGACCGTCGACGGCAAAGATATGCTTACATGGGTGCTGTATCCTCCGCAGTTCGACCCGTCAAAGACATATCCGTCGATTCTCATATGCCTGGGAGGCCCGCAGGGAACCCTGAGCCAAGGATGGTCATACAGATGGAACTACCGGCTCATGGCAGCACAGGGATACGTGGTCGTGCTCCCGAACAGGCGCGGCACCACAGCGTTCGGCCAGGAATGGACAGAGCAGATTTCCGGAGACTATCCGGGGCTCAACATGCAAGACTACATCTGTGCAGCAAAGGCAATTAAATCAGAACCATATGTCGGAAAAATGGCTGCATGCGGGGCAAGCTACGGCGGATACTCCGTATATAATCTCTGCGGAGTCCACGGAGACACATTTGACGCGTTCATAGCGCATGCCGGAATTTTCAATGAGGAGCACATGTACATGACAACAGAGGAAATGTGGTTCCCTAACTTCGACAACGGAGGACTGCATGAGTGCAAGATTGACCCGAGGACAGGCACGCAGGAAGGTCCTTGCGGCCCGGCAGGAGACGGTGTCACATTCGGAGGCATCATGCAGGGAGGCTCTCCATGGAGCAGCAAGAAGGAGACTGTAAGACATTACGCGCTCTCCCCTCACAAATCCGTAACATCCTGGCATACACCTCTGATGGTCATCCACGGCGGCAAGGACTACAGGGTTCCCGTTGACCAGGGCATGGCGGCCTACAACGCGGCCCAGATGATGGGCGTCCCGTCAAGGCTGCTTATCTTCCCTGACGAGAACCATTGGATTCTGAAGCCTCAGAACGCCCTGCTTTGGCACAGGGAATATTTCCGCTGGCTCGGAACATATTGCAAATGACGTCCGCACAGGGCATAAGCACGAACGGGGTTTGGCAGAACACATTTGCCAAGCCCCGTTTTCATTTGTCTTGTTGCAGATGTGAGGGTTAATCACTATTTTCGCGCCATGATTGAGGTGAGCGCTGCGGAACATGTCTCCGCCGGCCTTGAAAAGGGAATCCGGTGCAAATCCGGAGCTATGCCCGTAGCTGTAAGTCCAAGGAAGCCTGCTTGCATGCCGGTTTTCATCTCCAGTGACATTCTCTGCCACTGCCCTACCGGGCGGGAAGGCGTCACCGGGCGGACAAGCCAGAAGACCTGCCTCAATCAAGTCAAACAAAGGAAGCCCGGGGCCAGGCATCCGTAAAGACGGATAAATTCATGTTATTACCAAAAACAATTACAGCTGCCGCAATAATGACGGCAGCCTTCACTTGCATTGCGGCTGAAACAATGCCGTCAGACACCCTAAACATCGCCGTCGTGACTGCGGAACGCGGCCTGAACATTTCACACAAAGACACCGTCACCATATCCGGCGGCATGGGAATTACAGACGTCCTGCTCAATTTCCCCGGTCTCCAGATTTCCGACATGGGAGGCAATGCGGGACTAAAGACAATCAGCATGCGCGGCCTCGGCTCCGCCCACACGGCGATATACATTGACGGAGTGCGCGTCGGAAACATGCAGAGCGGCCAGACAGACCTTGGCATGATAGACATGCAGAACTGCACTGCGGCAGTAATGGACTACGCCCAGAACTGCATCAACTTCATAACGGCAAAACCGGTCTTCTTCCCATCAGGTGACGGCAACGGGACAAGGAGATTCAGCGGAAAGGCATCAGTATCAGGAGGCTCATTCGGAACATGGTCCCCTGCCCTCAAGTTCGGCTGGAAAGCATCCGAAAGGCTTACATTGAGCGCGAATGCCTCAGTCCTGTCGAGCAAAGGCGACTTCCACTATCACGCCACTGATGAAAACGGAGCCGGATACTCATCCAGCCGGAGCGGCAATGACATTATGCAGGTACGGGCAGGAGCCGACATATCCGGAATGACAGAAAACGGACAATGGACTGCGAAAGCCTATTTCAATTCATCAGACAGGGGCACTCCGGGACCGCTCAGCTACCCTTCGGAAGACAGGCAGAAAGACATGAACATTTTTGTCCAGGGGACTTTGCATCAAAGATTTTCGCGCCTCTATACATTGGACCTGAGTGCGAAAGCCGCATACGATGACCTCAACTATATAAGTTCATGGGGAGACAGCAAATATGTCCAGCATGAGGCCCAGCTGCACACCTCACATATTTTCAGCATCGGCAAGAACTGGAAGGCATCATTGGCGGCCGGAGCGCAATGGGACGGGCTCGGCTCGGAAAGCTACGGGACAGTATCAGAAAACGGCAAGTCCGGACTGATTTCACGCTTCGGGGCGATTTGCGCCATTGCAGCATCTTTCAGGACAAGAATCTTTACAGCGGAAGCAGCCCTTGAATATTCGGGCACTTCCGACATGAACGTACCTGGCTTACCACAGGCAAATACGAGTCACAGCCTGTCGCCATCCGCGGACCTGCGCATCTTTGCCGCCAAAGGACTTGAAATCACAGCATTCGCCAGACGTGCCTACAGAGTGCCGACTTTCAACGAACTGTACTATTCAGGATACGGAAACCCGCACCTCAAGCCGGAGGACGCATGGCTTGCCGACCTCGGAATCAGATGGAACAGGTCATACGGCAAATGGAAGACAGCAGCGCAGGCCGACGCCTTCTTCAATCATCTTACTGACAAGATATCCTCAGCTCCAAGCCCGGACAACCCGTCAATATGGCTCCCATACAACATAGGAAAGGTATTGTCCGCAGGACTGGACGCCAATGCAAAAGCAGACTGGAAATCAGAGGCGTGGGAGACCGGGATGTCAGTAAGATACTCCTTCCAAGACGCCAGGGACAGGACTCCCGACAGCACGTCATACGGCTCGCAAGTCCCCTATATTGCCCGGCACAGCATAACAGCATCCGCACACGCCGGCTATATGGGATGGAATCTCGGGATACAGTGGAACATGAGGGCCGGACGCTGTGATACAGCAGGAGATTTGGATGATTGGAGCATCCTTGACGCCTCACTGTCCAAGACATTCAGCCTGTGCCGCAAGGAAAAAAGGCAGCAAGGCCACGGAACTGCCTTGAGCGCAAGCCTGACGGCCCGCAACTTGACAGGAGCGGCATACGAGCTGTCAAGAGGCTATCCTATGCCAGGAACATCAGTGCTCTGCAGCCTGTCATTCATGTTCTGAATCGAGTAGGAGGAAAACGAAAGTTTTCTTCCTACTTTCGTTTTCCGACCTCT
>ERZ778504.1082-NODE-1082-length-22002-cov-4.601449_pt1 | contig 22002 bp, 21 predicted proteins | sample MGYA00510046_ERZ778504 | MGnify/ENA primary metagenome ERZ778504 (study PRJEB29527, sample SAMN07138964) | mouse gut metagenome | material: feces | host: mouse | place: China:Nanjing | collected 2016-01-25 ...
AATCCGCAGCCCGCTATCTGGTGGCGAGAGCAGGGACGGATATGGAGCTTCTTGAAAAGGAGCTTGAGAAACTGTTCTCCTATACGCTTGGCAGGAATGAAATAACAGCAGCGGATATAGAGGCAGTATGCACAACGCAGATCGCAAATAAGATTTTTGACATGGTAGAGGCAGTTGCGGCGAAGCAGCAGAAGAAGGCTCTCGATTATTACTATGACCTGCTTGCTCTTAAGGAGCCGCCTATGCGGATTCTATATCTCTTGTCCCGACAGTTCAGGCTTCTTTTGGAGGTGAAGGAGTTGATGAGACAAGGCTATGACAAAGCGCAGATTGCGAAGACGACAAAGCTTCATCCCTTTGCGGCGGGGAAATATATGAAGCAGTGCAAAGATTTTTCGGGAAGCCAGCTAAGGTCGATCATGGAAGAGGCTGCGGAGTATGAGGAACTGGTAAAGACCGGACGGTTAAATGACCGGATGAGCGTAGAACTTTTCATTGTAAAGTATAGTTTAGCGTGATATGATTGTGGGAGCACAGATTGCGGTGCAATCCGTCAGTATCAGAATGAATCATTCTAATATGAGATAAAGATGAAAGGACGATAAAGGTGGCAGAGATAAATCAAAGTAAAATCCGTAATTTTTGTATTATTGCCCATATTGACCACGGGAAATCTACTCTCGCAGACCGTATCATTGAGATGACAGGTCTCCTTACAAACAGGGAGATGCAGTCTCAGGTATTGGATAATATGGAACTTGAGCGTGAGCGCGGCATCACGATCAAGGCACAGACGGTTCGTATTGTCTATCAGGCGCAGAACGGCGAGGAATATATTTTCAATCTCATCGATACGCCGGGGCATGTGGACTTTAACTATGAAGTGTCAAGAAGCCTTGCAGCCTGTGACGGTGCGATTCTTGTAGTGGATGCGGCTCAGGGTGTGGAGGCGCAGACGCTTGCCAATGTGTATCTGGCATTGGATCATGATCTGGATGTGATGCCGGTGATCAATAAGGTGGATCTCCCGAGCGCGGAGCCGGAGCGTGTGATAGAGGAGATTGAAGATATCATTGGGATCGAGGCGCAGGATGCTCCGCGTATTTCCGCAAAGACAGGATTGAACGTGGAAGAGGTGTTAGAGCAGATTATTGAAAAGATACCGGCGCCGGTGGGAGATGCGAAAGCGCCGCTGAAAGCTCTGATTTTTGATTCTGTTTATGATTCTTATAAAGGTGTTATTGTATTTTGTCGTATTAAGGAAGGTACGATACGCAAAGGAACACCGGTGCTTATGATGGCAACCGGTGCGAAAGCAGAGGTTGTGGAGGTCGGATATTTCGGAGCGGGGCAGTTTATTCCCTGTGAAGAGCTGAGCGCGGGTATGGTCGGCTATATTACTGCAAGTATTAAGAATGTGAAGGACACCCGGGTAGGTGATACGATTACCAATGCGCAGTCACCTTGCAGCGAACCTCTGCCGGGATATAAAAAAGTAAATCCTATGGTGTACTGCGGGATGTATCCGGCGGACGGGGCAAAATATCCGGATCTCAGGGATGCTCTGGAAAAGCTGCAGCTTAATGATGCTTCTTTGCAATTTGAACCGGAGACTTCTGTAGCATTGGGGTTTGGATACCGCTGCGGATTCCTTGGACTACTGCACTTGGAGATTATTCAGGAGCGTCTGGAGAGAGAATATAATCTGGATCTGGTAACGACGGCGCCGGGTGTAGTTTATAAGGTATATAAGACGAATGGAGAGATGATCGAACTGACCAATCCGTCCAACCTTCCGGATCCGTCTGAGATTGAGTATATGGAAGAACCGATCGTTAAGGCAGAGATCATGGTGACATCGGAATATATCGGAGCAATTATGGATCTGTGTCAGGAGAGAAGAGGGATCTACGAGGGGATGGAGTATATGGAGGAGACACGCGCGGTACTTCATTACCGTCTGCCGCTCAATGAGATTATCTATGATTTTTTTGACGCGCTGAAATCCCGTTCCAGAGGCTATGCTTCTTTTGATTATGAATTGGACGGATATATGCAGTCCGAGCTTGTGAAGCTGGATATTCTGATCAATAAGGAGGAGGTGGATGCCCTTTCCTTTATCGTACATGCCCAGACTGCTTATGAAAGAGGCAGGCGGATGTGTGAGAAGTTAAAAGAAGAGATTCCAAGACACTTGTTTGAGATTCCGATTCAGGCGGCGATCGGCAGTAAGATCATTGCCAGAGAGACTGTGCGCGCCATGCGTAAAGATGTGCTTGCCAAGTGTTACGGCGGAGACATTACCCGTAAGAAGAAGCTTTTGGAAAAGCAGAAAGAAGGGAAAAAGCGTATGCGCCAGGTGGGTAATGTAGAGATTCCGCAGAAAGCATTTATGAGCGTATTGAAGTTGGATGATAAAAAGTAATGAAGCCTTTAGAAATCTATGTACACATACCGTTTTGTGTGAAAAAGTGTAATTATTGTGATTTTCTGTCGGCTCCGGCGGGGGAACAGGAGCAGCGGAAATATGTAGAAAGCCTTTGCAGTCAGATCCGTTCTTACGGGGATGCGGCAAAGGCTTATCGTGTTATCAGTATTTTCATCGGGGGAGGGACGCCTTCTGTCTTAGAGGGAGAGCAGATAGCGGAGATTTTTCAGGCGCTGCGGGATGCCTTTTATATAGAAGAGAGCGCAGAGATCACGATAGAGATGAATCCGGGAACTGTGACGAAGGACAAACTAAAGGTATACCGGCAAGCCGGAGTCAACCGCTTAAGTATCGGACTGCAGTCGGCAGATAACAGAGAGCTTCAGATACTTGGAAGGATCCATACTTTTGAGGATTTCTTAGAGACTTATCAGATGGCGCGAACAGCAGGATTTGGAAATATTAATGTAGATCTGATGTCGGCGATCCCTGGGCAGACAAATGAAAGCTTTATTCGGACACTTCAGACCGTAGCAAAGCTTGAACCGGAACATATCTCGGCTTACAGTCTGATCATAGAAGAAGGGACGCCATTCTGTGAAGTCTACGGAGAGAAGAACTGTACGGAAGGCGTGAAGGGTCCGAAGAATTTGAAAGAGAAGAGAGCGGAAGGTTTGGAGTATCCAAAGCTCCCGGATGAAGACACCGAACGGCAGATGTACTACGACGCAAAGCGGATTCTAAAAGAGCACGGCTATCACCGATATGAGATTTCTAACTATGCAAAAGAAGGATATGAGTGTCTTCACAATCTGGGTTATTGGAACCGGACAGAATATTTGGGGTTTGGGGATGGCGCAGCTTCTTTTTTGAATCATACAAGATGGATGTCGGGGGAAGAGCCGGAAGTGTTGAGCAAGAAAGATGAGATGGAAGAATACATGTTTTTGGGACTTAGGAAGACGAAAGGGGTGTCAAAAACAAAATTTAAGCAGGAATTCGGGGAGGAGATGGAACATACATACAAAAAAGTGCTTGCAGATATGGAGAGCAAGCAGCTTTTAGAGCAGAAAGGAGATTATGTACGGCTGACAGAGAAGGGGATCGATATCAGCAATTATGTCATGAGTGAGTTCCTTTTGTAGATATTATTTTAATAAAGTTTTCATTACCAGGGCATAGATTTCTTGGTTTTTTGCAGACCAGTTGTTGGCTATGGTTGAAGCTTCCGATTTTGTCGGTACTGTTACAGTCAGGTCGATAAGGGGAAGGCCTTGTTCCATAATCTGGCAGCGCACGTTGTATTCGTCGGCAGAATTCAGATAATAATCTGCCCTGACAGAGATCTCATCTCTTAGTTTATATTCATTATTTTTTAAATAGGTCTGGATATCTTTCCGAATGTCAGGAGAGATATCATTCCGGAAAAGCCGTACAGTCTTTTCGCCTTCTTCGGTCAGGTAATAGAGGGTGCGGTTATGTGTAGACTCTTTGCGTATGAGCCGGTCATCAATAAGCTCTCCGATCACCTGATGGAGTTTGAAATAATTCGTGTAGCCCTGCTCCAGCACAAATTCGGAAATCTGTGAATTTGTGAGAGGAAAATCTATACAGCCCAGCATGTAAAGAACGATCAGTTTATAAAGTTTAAATGCGGTTGTCATTTTTTGAACTCCTTTCCCTGCCAGATATCATTTTGTTTCAGATATGCCTGCATCTGGTTCAATACACGGCGTTTATCTGAGCTCCACGAAGGAGCCAGAAGAAGTGACCTCGGACCGTCTCCTGTCAGGCGGTGGACGACGATATCTGGTCTTAAGTTAGCGATACATTGTCCTGTAATCTTAAGATAATCCTCCATAGAGAGCACGGGAAAACGCTGCTGTTCATAAAGGCCGGCAAGATCTGTATTCTTTAATATATGAAGAAGCTGCAGCTTGATTCCCTGTATATCCAGTGTGTTCAGATAGCGGATGGTGTCAAGCATGTGGCGTTCTTCCTCTGTCGGAAGCCCTAATATCACATGAGTGATAACTTCGATGCCATGCTTGCGGAGGGCAGAGACGGCATTTTCAAACACGGTAAGATCAAAGCCTCTTCGGATAAAGCGTGCGGTGCGTTCATGGATGGACTGAAGTCCAAGTTCGATCCATACAGGCTTTATTCGGTTCAGTTCGTCAAGGAGACTCAATACTTCATCGTCTATACAGTCGGGCCTTGTGGCAACGGACAGTACATGGATATCAGGATGGTTTATGGCCGACGTGAAGATTTTTCTTAAAGTCTTGCAGGGCGCGTAAGTATTGGTATATGCTTGAAAATAAGCAATATAGGCGGAACCGAAATACTTCTTATCTACCTGCTTCTTTGCGGTATCTATCTGTTCTGTAATGGGGAGAGAAGGATTCGCGGCAAAATCTCCGGAGCCGCCCTGGCTGCAGAAGATACATCCGCGGGTCCCCAGAGTTCCGTCGCGGTTCGGACAGGTCATACCGCCGTTTAAGGATAATTTATAAAGCTTTTGCCCGAATCTGTTTTTTAAGTAATAATCAAGGGAATGATATCGCTTTTCTCCCCAGTATACGGTCTGTCTGCTCATGATGTTCTCCCGTCTGCGTAATTTACTGTCTTGCATATTATCATATCATTGGAAATCTTGCAAATCAACAGCAAATCAACCTTTGAAGAATTCTTAAAAAAGACTTTCCATAACGGAAATGTTGTAGTATAATCATAACGTTGCAGATATTTTCAAGAAGGTCGGTTCAGACCATTTATCCCACTATAGCAGGATGAATTAAGAAAGGATTATATATTCATGATGAGAGAAAAATACGAATCTCTGCCCCTTGCTACCCTAAAGGAGCTGGCAAAGGCGAGAGGATTAAAAGGTATTTCGGTAATTAAGAAGGCAGAGCTTATTGAGCTTATGCTGAAAGAAGACGAAAAGGAGAAGAAGGAAAAGCAGGATACGGTAAAAGAGATGTCCGCGAATACAGGGGATAAGGAAGTCCACGATATCGACAGACTGGACAGCGGGGTGAAAGCGCAGGGTATTCTGGAAGTTATGCCCGACGGATACGGATTTATCAGAAGCGCCAATTATCTGCCGGGTGAGAATGACGTCTATGTGTCGCCGTCGCAGATTCGCAAATTTAATTTAAAGACCGGAGATATATTGGAAGGAAATACAAGGATCAAGACGCAGCAGGAGAAGTTCAGCGCGCTTTTATATCTGACGAAGATTAATGAGATGGATCCGCTTAAGGCTATGCGTAGGATGAACTTCGAGGATATGACTCCGATATTCCCCAATGAAAGACTAAAGCTGGAGTGCGGTAAGACAAGCACTGCCATGCGTATTATGGATTTGATGTCGCCGATCGGAAAAGGCCAGAGAGGTATGATCGTCTCGCCTCCAAAGGCAGGTAAGACGACACTTCTTAAGCAGGTGGCGCTGTCTGTCCGTCAGAACAATCCGGAAGTACATCTTTTGATTCTTTTGATAGATGAACGCCCGGAGGAAGTGACAGATATCAAGGAGACGATAGAGGGAGAGAATGTGGAAGTTATCTATTCCACGTTTGACGAGCTTCCGGAGCATCACAAGAGGGTTTCTGAGATGGTGATCGAGCGTGCGAAGCGTCTGGTAGAGCATAAAAAGGATGTTATGATCATTCTTGACAGTATTACAAGACTTGCAAGAGCGTACAACCTTACGGTTCCGCCTTCAGGACGTACATTATCGGGCGGTCTTGATCCGGCGGCGCTTCATATGCCGAAGCGTTTTTTCGGAGCTGCGAGAAATATGCGCGGAGGCGGAAGTCTTACCATTCTTGCCAGTGCGCTTGTGAATACGGGAAGTAAGATGGATGATGTGATCTATGAGGAATTTAAAGGCACGGGTAATATGGAGCTGGTTCTCGATCGCAAGCTCTCTGAGAAGAGGATGTTCCCGGCAATTGATATCGCACCGTCAGGCACGAGAAGAGAAGATCTGCTTCTTACTGCTCAGGAGCAGGAGGCAGTGGATACGATGCGCCGCGCATTGAATGGTCTGCGGGCTGAAGAGGCAGTGGATAATATTCTTAATATGTTCAGCCGCACGAAAAATAATGTGGAATTGATGCAGTTAGTAAAAAAGACGAAATTAATCTAGACAAGGGAGCGCTTTTGTGATATAATATGAAAGCTGTTTAGAAAAAGAAGTATAATCGCATAAAGCGTAAAACAAATAAAGAAGAGGTGAAGATCATGAAAGAAGGAATACATCCAGCATACCATCAGGCAACTGTAACTTGTAACTGCGGCAATACATTTGTAACGGGTTCTACAAGCGAAGATATCCACGTAGAAATCTGTTCCAAATGCCATCCGTTCTATACAGGACAGCAAAAAGCAGCTCAGGCCCGCGGCCGTGTTGATAAGTTCAATAAGAAATACGGAATGGGAAAATAAGCTTACAAGTAAGTATCGGGTTGAGGTTTTTAAAATCTCAACCTTTTTTATACGATAGCAGGCGGAAAGTCGCCTGTAACAGACTTTTCGTATTGAAGGAGTATTTATGAAATCATCAAATATTGGAGGGCAGGCTGTCCTTGAAGGAATTATGATGAAGCATGAGGATGAATATGCGGTTGCCGTCAGGAAACCGGACGGAGAAATCTTTGTGAAAAAGGATGAATACCGCGGTGTGATTGGTTTTAAGCCTCTCACAAGGATTCCATTTATCAGAGGCATTTTTAATTTTATAGATTCAATGGTACTGGGGATACAGACACTGACTTACTCGGCGGAATTTTATGAAGAGGAAGATGATAAGGAGAAGCAGGCATCAGAAAACGGCGAAGCCGATAAGCAGACCGTTCAGAGTAGGAGAGCAGAAAAGCTTATTATGGCAGGGACTGTTCTGTTTTCTGTTGCGGCAGCAGTGGGTATCTTTATGGTGCTGCCCTATTTTCTTTCTTCGTTATTAAAGCCAGTCATCACTTCTTACACGTGGCGAACGGTCATCGAAGGAGTTATGCGGATCGGTATCTTTATTATTTATGTGCTTTTGATATCCCGGATGGAGGATATTCAGCGGACTTTTATGTATCATGGCGCGGAGCATAAATGTATTAATTGTATTGAACACGGGCTTCCTCTGACGGTTGATAATGTGCGGGCAAGTTCCAGGCAGCATAAGCGCTGCGGAACCAGCTTTTTGTTTTTTGTGCTTGCTATTGGGATCATCCTGCTATTACTTATACGTGTGGAATCGCCGGTTATGAGGGTGGCGATGCGGATTGCGCTTCTTCCGGTTATTGCAGGAATTTCCTATGAGGTGTTGAAACTGGCGGGCAGAAGTGAGAATCCGGTAGTAAATCTTCTTAGCAAGCCGGGACTTGCAGTACAGAAGCTGACGACGAAGGAACCGGATGACAGTATGATAGAGGTGGCAATTCAGGCAGTAGAGGCAGTGTTTGACTGGAGAGCATATGAATCAGAAAATTTTGGCGATACAGGAGATTTATAGGGAAGGAAAGGAACGCCTTGAGAGAGCGGGAATTTTGGAAGCTGAACTGGATGCGTGGTATCTGCTTGAGCATGTGACAGGAATCAGCAAAGCTTCCTATTACGGGAATCCCGCGCGCGAGATTCGCAGACAAGAAAAAGAACAGTATTTTTATTATATAGAGGAGCGAAAGAAGAGAATCCCGCTTCAGCATCTCACGGGTGAGCAGGGGTTTATGGGACTTGTTTTTTGTGTCAACAGGCATGTGCTGATACCAAGACAGGATACAGAGATTCTGGTGGAGACGGCATTAGAGCGGATGAAGCCGGGAATGCAGATATTGGATATGTGTACGGGTTCCGGATGTATCCTGCTGAGTCTCTTAAAATTGTGTAAAGCAGAAGGCGTGACGGGAACAGGTACGGATATTTCAAAAGAGGCGCTTCGGGTAGCCGTGAGTAATGCAGAGAGGCTTGGGATTCGGGCGAAATTTGTGCAGGGAGATTTGTTTGAAAATATAGGATCCCAAAAGATATTTGATATGATCGTGTCCAATCCGCCTTACATCCCGACAGCGGTTATCGATGGACTTCAGGAGGAAGTAAAGCTTTATGATCCTTATGTCGCGCTGGATGGCAGAGAGGACGGGCTTTTTTTCTACCGGAGAATTGTAAAAGAAAGCATTCCTTATATAAAGAGAGACGGTTGCCTGCTGTTTGAGATTGGTTGTGAGCAGGCGGAGGCGGTAGCAGGACTGATGGAAAAAGCTGGGTATAAAGATATAAGAGTGAAAAAGGATCTGGCAGGTCTTGACCGCGTAGTTTATGGTATGTACAATGGAGAATAGTCGTAAGGAGGAAGAGATATGTTTGACAGGTTAGAAGATTTACTCATTCGTTTGGAGGAGATACTCAGTGAACTTCAGGAGCCGGATGTGGCAAGTGATCAGAACCGTTTCCGCAAGCTTATGAAGGAGCAGAATGATCTGACTCCGATTGTGGAAGCGTATAAGGAATATAAGACATGCAAACAGGCGATAGAGGACAGTCTGCAGATGCTGGAGGAAGAAAGCGACGAAGAGCTGCGCGAGCTTGCCAAGGAAGAACTGAATGATTCCAAGGCGAGAGTGGAGGAATTGGAGCGTGAGCTTAAGATACTCCTTCTTCCGAAAGATCCGAATGATGATAAGAATGTTGTGGTTGAGATCCGCGCCGGTGCGGGTGGCGATGAGGCGGCTCTTTTTGCGGCGGAGATTTACAGAATGTATATTCATTATGCAGAGAGCAGGCGCTGGAAGGTAGAGCTTGTGGAATGCGAGGAGATCGGAATCGGCGGTATGAAGAATGTGACCTTTATGATCAATGGAAACGGGGCTTATTCCGTGATGAAATATGAGTCCGGCGTCCATCGGGTGCAACGTGTGCCGGAGACGGAATCAGGCGGACGTATCCACACCTCCACGATTACAGTGGCGGTTATGCCGGAAGCGGAAGAAGTGGATGTTCAGATTGATGAAAAAGATATCCGCATTGATGTTATGCGTGCGTCCGGAAACGGCGGACAATGTGTCAATACGACGGATTCTGCCGTGCGTCTTACTCACTACCCAACGGGAATCGTTATTTACAGCCAGACAGAGAAGTCGCAGCTGCAGAACAAGGATAAGGCATTTGCGCTTTTGCGCGCAAAACTGTATGATATTGAATGTCAGAAGAGACATGACGCAGAGGTGGAAGCAAGAAAGAGCCAGATCGGCACAGGCGACCGCTCAGAGAAAATCCGTACTTATAACTTCCCGCAGGGACGTGTGACGGATCATCGGATCGGGCTGACATTATATAAATTAGATAAGATCATGAACGGGGATATACAGGAGATCATAGATGCGTGCATTGCGGCGGACCAGGCGGCAAAGCTGGCTTCTATGAACGATTAGAATGGATTTTTATTTTACAGGTTTAAAATATGAAGGAGAAATTAAAGAAACTTTTTGCTTATTACGATCCTTACAGGCGTCTGTTTTACAGCGATATGTTTTTTGCGATTCTGGGGGCAGGGGTTACTCTTGTAATCCCGCTTATTATAAGATACATTACGGATACGGTTGTATATTATGAACCGGCAAGGGCAAAGCAGGCGGTTCTTTCATTGGGACTGGCGCTTGTGGGGCTTATTGTATTAGAGATATTCTGTAATTTTTATATAGCATATTACGGACATATCATGGGAGCTAAGATGGAAGCAGATATGCGTAAGGATATCTTTGGGCATTATCAGAAGCTGACCTTTGCGTTTTATGATAATCAGAAGGTAGGTCATCTTCTTTCAAGGATCACAAGCGACTTGTTCGATATCAGCGAGCTTCTGCATCATGGACCGGAGGATCTGGTGATCTCTGTCATCAAGATCATTGGTTCGTTTGTCATTCTTATGACCGTGAATGTAAGGCTAGCGCTCATTATGTTTGCGTTTATTCCGATTATGGTAATATTTGCTTTTTATTTTAATGGCAAGATGAAGACAGCGTTTGTACATAATAGAGAGAAGATTGCAGATATTAACAGTCAGATTGAAGATAGTCTGGCAGGGATCCGCGTTGTAAAGTCTTTTGCTAATGAAAATGAAGAGATGAAGAAGTTTAAAGCCGGGAATGATAATTTTGTAAATGCGAAAAAAGTCAGCTATAAGTACATGGGTATTTATAATTCCGGTCTAGGGGCCATGACAACGCTTGTGATGGTAGCAGTGATCGTATCGGGCGTCGGAATGATGTTTTCCGGGAGTGTTAGGCTTACAGATCTAATCACGTTTCTTCTTTATATTAATAATTTTACTGATCCGGTCAAAAAGCTGGTATCATTTACGGAGCAGTTTCAGAATGGGTATTCCGGGTTCGGGAGATTCCTTGAGATTCTGGCGATCGCACCGGATATTGCAGATAAACCGGATGCGGTATATCTTGAAGATGTGGAGGGGAACATTGAATTTAAAGATGTATCCTTCCATTATGAGGATACGGCAGAACAGGTGTTAAGCTCCATCAACCTCAAGGTCAGGGCGGGAGAGTATATCGCCCTTGTGGGACCGTCTGGTGTCGGAAAGACGACGCTCTGCAGTCTGATCCCGAGGTTTTATGAGGTGACAGCGGGATCGGTATGTATAGACGGTATGGATATCAGAGATATCCGGCTTGAGAGCTTAAGAAATCATATCGGTATCGTGCAGCAGGATGTGTATCTGTTTGCGGGGACGATTATGGATAATATTCGTTATGGCAGGCCGGACGCTTCTGATGAGGAGGTTGTACGGGCGGCAAAGCGAGCCAATGCGCACGAATTTATCATGAGTTTTCCAGACGGTTACGATACAGATATCGGCCAGCGGGGTGTGAAGCTTTCCGGAGGGCAGAAGCAGCGGCTTTCTATCGCGCGGGTATTTCTTAAGAATCCGCCGGTCTTGATATTTGATGAGGCGACTTCGGCGCTTGATAATGAGAGCGAGCAGGTGGTACAGAAGTCGCTGGAAAGTCTGGCGAAGAACCGTACGACTTTTGTCATCGCTCACCTCCTTACGACTATCCGCAATGCAGAAAAAATTCTTGTACTGACAGAGGATGGAATCGCAGAGCAAGGAACGCATGAAGAATTATTGAAGAAAAAAGGCATCTATGAGTCATTGTATCATATACGATAATAAATGAACGGAGATAGAAGGGAAACTATGGAAGAGGTACGATTTAAGCGGGCAGAACTGGAAGATAGGGAAATTATTTCAAAATATTTAAAACATCATACGAGCAGGAGCTGTGAGAGGACTTTTGTAAATGTGTTTTTATGGTCCAGACAGTATCCGGTAAAATGGGCAGTGGTCGAGGGCGCTTTAGTCTTTAAGAGTGAGGATGAGAAGCATGTATCTTATGCTTTTCCGGCAGGGGATGATGAGAGCGTACAAAAGGCGCTGGAATTTATGAAAAGCTACAGCGAAGAGAGAGGCTATCCGTTTACTATGTACAATATCACACCGGATAATTTTGCGAAGCTTGAAGAGTGGTATCCGGGCAGATTTGAGATTGAATATGAGCGCGATTATGCAGATTATGTATATGAGGCGGAGAAGCTTGCTACATTGTCAGGAAAGAAGCTTCACGGGAAGCGCAATCATATTAATAAATTTAAAGCGCTTTATGAGGGGCGCTGGTGCTATGAGACCATGACGAAGGACAATCTGGAGGAGTGTTTTCAGATGGCTCTTACGTGGCGCAATGAGAATGGATGTGAGGAGGACGAGGAGAAGAATGCCGAGATGTGCGTGACGCTCAATGCTCTCCGGTTGTTTGAAGAATTAGAGCTTATCGGCGGTGTTTTGAAGGTTGACGGGAAAGTTGCCGCATTTACGCTGGGAGAACCTGTCTGTTCCGATACATTTGTAGTTCATATCGAAAAAGCTTTTGCAGACGTTGAGGGAGCCTATACGATGATCAATCAGCAGTTTGTAGAGCATGAATGTATGGATTATCAGTATATTAATCGGGAAGAAGATACTGGCGCGGATGGCCTAAGAAAGGCAAAGCTTTCTTACCGTCCGGTATTTCTGGTGGAAAAAGGAAACGTAAAAGAGACAGGCGAGTGGATTAGAAGCAGACAATAACGGAGACAACAGTGAAGGAGGAATTTGAAGATGATAGCAGAGAAGATGAAGAATATGGTGGCGAATAGTTCCGCTATCCGGGCAATGTTTGAAGAAGGAAACAGGCTGGCAGAGATTTACGGGGCAGAAAATGTATTTGATTTCAGTCTTGGGAATCCGAATGTTCCGGCGCCGGAAGCAGTAAAAAAAGCAATTCTGGAGATTCTTGAGGAGGAAGATCCGGTTGCGCTTCACGGCTATACCAACAGTAACTGCGGTTATGCAGACGTGAGAGAAGCAATTTCCTCTTCTCTGAATGAGCGTTTCGGTACAAAATTTGAGGGAAAGAATATTGTCATGACGGTAGGCGCTGCGGGAGGACTGAATGTCATCTTAAAGTCTCTGATCGATCCGGGAGATGAGGTTATCGCGTTTGCTCCGTATTTCGGAGAATATCGTTCGTATACGAACAATTATGATGGCGTGCTGGTGGAAATCTCACCGAATACTGTAGACTTTCAGCCAAAGCTTAACGAATTTGAGCAGAAAATCACGCCGAAGACGAAGGCGGTTATTGTCAATACGCCGAACAATCCGACGGGTGTTGTATATTCCGAGAACACCATTAAGAAGCTGGCGGCGATCATGGAGGCGAAGCAGAGGGAGTATGGCACGGATATCTTTCTGATTTCTGACGAACCGTACCGCGAGCTTGTGTATGACGGTGCAAAGGTTCCATATCTGACAAAGTATTATGATAACACGATCGTAGGCTATTCTTACAGCAAATCATTGTCTCTGCCGGGAGAACGTATCGGATATCTTGTGATTCCCGATGAAGTGACAGACAGTGAAGAAGTGCTTTCAGCGGCAAATGTTGCCACACGTATTTTAGGATTTGTAAATGCGCCGACTCTTCAGCAGAAGATCGTGGCAAAGTGCTTGAATGAAAAGACAGATATTTCTTTTTATGACCGGAACAGGGAGGCATTGTATCAGGGGTTAAAGGACTGCGGGTTTGAATGTATCAAACCAGAGGGGGCATTCTATCTCTTTGTGAAATCACCGGTGGCGGATGAAAAGGAATTCTGCGCGGCGGCGAAGAAGTATAATCTTCTTATCGTCCCGGGAAGTTCTTTTGCATGTCCGGGGTATGTGAGACTGGCTTACTGTGTTTCCTATGAGACGATTGTGAATTCCCTTCCGAAATTCCGGGAGCTTGCAAAGGAGTATTTTTAGATGAAGACATTTGAGAAAAATATCCGCAAGGTAGAGCCTTATGTGCCGGGAGAGCAGCCTTTGCAGAAAGTGATCAAGTTAAATACCAATGAAAACCCGTATCCTCCTGCGCCGGGAGTAGAGAAGGCTTTAAAATCTATGGATGTGGACCGGCTGCGGCTGTATCCGGATCCGACAGCAGGAGAGCTTGTGAAGGCGCTGGCGGATTTTTATCACGTAGATGAGAATCAGGTATTTGTGGGGGTAGGATCTGATGATGTTCTCTCCATGTGTTTTCTTACATTTTTTAATTCAGAAAAACCAATACTTTTTCCGGATATTACATATTCTTTTTATAAGGTGTGGGCGCAGCTATACCGTATTCCGTATGAGTGCTGCCCGGTGGATGAGAATTTTTGCATTATAAAAGAAGACTATTATAAGGAGAACGGAGGTATCATCTTTCCAAATCCTAACGCACCTACAGGGATTTATATGGAGCTTGGGGATGTCGAGGAGATTATTGCCCGCAATCAGGATGTAATCGTGATCGTAGACGAGGCATATATAGATTTTGCAGGGAAATCTGCATTGGAACTGATTGATAAGTACGAGAACCTGATCGTAGTTCAGACCTTTTCCAAAGCGCGTTCCATGGCGGGTATGAGAATCGGTTACGCCGTCAGCAATCCGCATCTTATCAAATATTTGAATGATGCGAAATATTCTTTTAACTCTTATACGATGAATCAAGCGGCGATCGTATGCGGCGTGGAAGCGGTAAAGGATAAGGAATATTTTGAGAAAGGAATCCGTAAGATAACTAGGTCGCGGGAGTGGGCAAAGGAGGAACTTAAAAAACGTGGTTTTTTATGTCTCGATTCGAAAGCGAACTTTATCTTTGCCACACATCCGGGATATGATGTTCAGAAGCTTTATGCGGCGCTGAAAAGTAAAGGAATCTATGTACGTTACTGGGGAAGCGAGCGGATTGAGCAGTATGTGCGCATTACTGTCGGCACAAAAGATGAGATGGATACCCTGTTTGGTTTTTTAGACGGGTATTTGGCGGCAGAAAAAGAATCTGTGAAAGATTCTAGTATATTTAATTAAGGGAGAATGCTATGACAGAGACATTGATACAGGGAATTATCGACGCGCTGGGAGGCAGTGTGGGGAAAGAAGTGATTGTGTTTATGATATCTATGATTCCGATTTTGGAGCTTAGAGGCGCACTTTTAGTTGCAGGACCGCTCCTTGGGGTTCCGGTTTCAACAGCCGTTCCGTTAAGTGTTATCGGAAATATCATTCCTGTGCCGTTTATCCTGCTGCTGATCACGCCTGTGTTTCAGTGGATGAAAGGAACAAAGCTTTTCCGGCCTATGGTTGAAAAGCTGGAGAGCAAGGCTATGAGCAAGAGCGATAAGATCGAAAAATATGAGTTCTGGGGACTTGTTTTATTTGTGGGGATTCCTCTTCCGGGGACAGGGGCATGGACAGGTTCTCTGATCGCAGCTTTGCTTGGGATTAAGTTTAAGAAGGCATTTCCGGCGGTCATTTTAGGGATATGTATGGCGACAGTGATCATGTGCTTTATTTCTTATGTGCTTTTGGGCGGGGTGAATCTGTTGGGATAATACTTACATGATTTTAGATACAGAAATTTTATGGAAAAAAGCAATAATTGCGGACAAAAGATAACTGTGTTATAATTAAGCGTATTAAGAGGGAAAGAGGATTATAAGAAAAGAGGTGTCGAGCCATGAATAATGATAAAAAAGATAAGTATGCGGATATATTGCTTACTGCTTATAATAGTGGTTTACTTAAGACAGTATGGAACACATCTGGCTTTTCGCTTGGAATCGATCCGAAAAGAACTGCTTCCTGAATTAAAGGAAAAAGATGATGAGGAAGTATCATATACATTTGAAATTTTCAGGAGAGACTTAGGGAATGTTATTGGTGATTTAATAAAACTCAAAAAGTTATGAAGAAATTATTCAGCGGTATCCCAAAACAGCAAAAACGCAGTGTTTATTGAAATGTCAATAAGCACTGCATATTTTGTGTTTGTCAGATTATGTTACAGTAGTGCACATTTGACGGATTTGGATGTATAGTTGCGACCTTTGGCAAGGTATGTTAAAATGTATACAATGAGTTTGAAGGAAGGAGTTTTTGATATGGACAAATTATACGATGTAACTGCGATGGGCGAGCTTTTGATCGATTTTGCCATGAACGGACAGAGCGAGCAGGGTAATAACTTATTTGAGGCATGCCCGGGAGGAGCGCCCTGCAATGTGCTTGCGATGCTGAATAAGCTTGGCAGAAAAACTGCTTTTATCGGAAAGGTTGGAGACGACCAGTTTGGACGTCTGCTTAAAGATACGATTTCCGGTGTAGGGATCAATGCGGAGGGACTTTGTATGGACGAGGAGGTTCCTACAACGCTGGCATTTGTACATACATTTCCGGATGGAGACAGGGAGTTTTCTTTTTACCGCAAACCGGGTGCTGATATGATGATCGATGAGGATGAGGTGAATTATAATATTATCCGCAGTTCAAAGGTATTTCATTTTGGAACTCTTTCTATGACAGGAGAGCCGGCGAGAACAGCGACAAAGAGAGCCCTTGAGGTGGCAAAGGAAGCGGGGTGTCTGATTACATTCGATCCGAACCTTCGCCCCCCGCTCTGGAATACTTTAGACGAGGCAAAGAAACAGATGGAATATGGATTTCAGTATTGTGATGTGCTGAAGATATCAGATAACGAGATCCAGTTTGTATCTGGTATGGAAGATTATGACGATGGAATTCGTTATCTGCAGGAGAAATATAATATCCCGCTTATCTTTCTTACTATGGGAAAGGACGGAAGCCGTGCATATTATAAGGATCTGAGAGTAGAGAGAAAAGGCTTTACTGTAAAAGCGGTCGAGACAACCGGTGCCGGAGATACGTTCTGCGGCTGTTCGATTCATGGAGTATTAGAATATGGGTTAGAAAATCTGACGGAAGAAATTCTTGGAGAAATCTTAACCTTCGCCAATGCAGGCGCGGCTCTGATTACACTGAAAAAGGGAGCGATCCGCTCTATGCCAGAGCCAGGGCAGATCAATGAATTAATTGGAAAGTAAGGAGACATATAAAAATGGCAATGAGAATTAACAATACCCTTCCGTCGCCGCAGGAATTAAAAAAAGAATACCCTCTGTCAGACAGGCTCGTTGCCATGAAGGTCCGGCGGGATAAGGAGATCCGTGATATTTTTACGGGAAGATCAGACAAATTTTTAGTGATCGTGGGACCTTGTTCCGCAGATAACGAGGAGGCAGTCTGCGAATATGTAAACCGTCTGTCCAGACTGAATGAGGAGGTGTCGGACAGGCTGATATTGGTGCCAAGGATCTATACGAATAAACCGAGAACGACAGGGGAAGGCTACAAGGGAATGCTTCACCAGCCGGATCCGGATAAGGCTCCGGATCTGTATGCAGGGATTCTGGCGATTCGGAAGATGCATATCAGAGCGATGGAGGAGAGCGGTCTGACAGCGGCGGATGAGATGTTGTATCCGGAGAACAGAAGCTATCTGGATGATATTCTGTCCTATGAGGCAATCGGAGCAAGATCTGTAGAGAATCAGCAGCATAGATTGACGGCCAGCGGAATGGATATTCCGGTGGGAATGAAGAATCCGACCAGCGGCGATCTGTCTGTTATGCTCAATTCTGTAATGGCGGCACAGATGGGACACCGGTTCATCTACCGGGGGATGGATGTGACGACAGGTGGAAATGAACTTGCCCATGCGATTTTGCGGGGCGGTGTGGACAAGTATGGCACCTGTATCCCGAATTATCACTATGAGGACTGTGTGCGGCTTCTTAGATTATATGAAAAGATGGAGCTAAAATATCCGGCTGTTGTCATAGATGCGAATCATTCCAATTCTAACAAGGCATTTAAGGAGCAGATTCGGATTGTCAGCGAGGTGCTGCACAGCAGAAAGCATTGCGGGGGCATCAGATCATTGGTAAAGGGAGTTATGATAGAGAGTTATCTGGAAGAAGGAAGGCAGGATATCTGTGAGCAAATGAAATATGGGAAATCTATCACGGATCCGTGTCTGGGATGGGAAGATACGAGAGAGCTGATCAAAAAGATTGCACAAGAGTGTTAAAAGTGAAGACGGCAGACGCCGGGAAGCAATTGCTAAAGGTTCTGCCGTTTCTGTGTGTTTTGTTCTGATTTTTCAAGTATTTGGATAAAATCCATTAGAAGCCTTCGGGAATCAGGTGAGAGTTTTTTGTATCTGGCAAGCAGCTTTGCTGCTTCATCTGATGGAAGGGCACGGTTTGAGGTATCAAGATTTATACATTCATTCATAGTTTTATCGGTTATCAGATAATCAACCGTAACATCAAAAAGATCTGCAAGCGCTGCCAGAGTTTCCAGTGAAGGCTGTCGTTCTTTTTTCTCATAGCCCGCGACTGTGGACCGTGCAACGCTGATACGGGTTGCAACATCTTGTTGCGTCATATTGTGTTCGAGCCGGAGGATTTTTAGTTTTTCAGCCAAAGACATAAGCGCTCATCCTTTCCATGATTTGATAGTTATATTTTATCAGGTGTTGCAGTAAAGAACAGGATGTGTGCCGGTACACAACACAATATAAATGATATGTTCCAAGATGTGATATTATTCGGCGATAACGAAGGAAAATGAGGCGTAATGAGACAAGAAAGATTTAAAATGGAAAGAGAAGGTCTTGTAGAAGAGGGCCAGAAAGTTGAGATCAGCGAAAGAAGTGCTGTAACGGGACAGTATACTTATCTGGTGGAGCCGTCTATTGCAATGTCAGGAATTTACCGCACCAGTGAACGGATTATGGCACGCAGAGGAATAATCAGTAAGATTGAAAAGACGGAAAAAGGATTTTATCTTCTTGTAGAGATGGAAAAATAAGAAGCCTGCTTTCAGACACCCGTTGACATACATAACAAAAGAAAATATAATTTAAGGAAAGCAGCAAAGTATGAGGGGACAAAGAGCCTATGATAATTGCGAAGAATGACGAGAACAAAAGAAGCACACTGTGGATGGCGGCAACCATTGGTTCATCGGTTGTAATCATACTGATAGCAGTTTATCTGCTGACAAAGCTTTTTACTTCAAACCCTTTGGAGGGAAGCTGGGAGGATGAGGATGGCAGTCTTTCCATGACGATTAAGGCGAATGGAACGCTGACCGTAAGCGTACCGGAACTTTTGGACAATGAAGATGTGGATGTGTTGATGAATTATACGCTGGATCGGGATGAGAAGACCATTGCCATTCATTTAGACGATGATGAATTTGAAAGGCTTTTGGAAGTGTCGGACGGAAAGTATACGAAGGAGATGCTTTCACAGGCGGTAGATTCTGTTGTTACTACGTTTAATTACAGCGTAGACAGGAGTTGTCTTACATTGACAGAACGTGAATATGGAGAGCAGATGATATTTTTGAAAAAGTAACATTGGCAGATATCCCTCTATTTGTCATCGGTGGATGCGGTGGTAATAGAGGGAATTTTTTGTGGGAGGTGTATGATATGTTCAGAGATGATACGAAAAAAATACGGATAGGAGACGTGATGATTGGCGGAGGGAACCCGATTGCCATCCAGTCTATGACTAACACGAAGACGGAGGATGTGAAAGCAACAGTGGAACAGATCCATAGGCTTGAGGCAGCCGGCTGTGAGATCATACGCTGTGCCGTGCCGACTATGGAGGCGGCGAAGGCTCTTTCCGAGATCAAAAAGCGGATACATATTCCTCTGGTTGCAGATATTCATTTTGATTATCGTCTGGCAATTGCGGCTATAGAAAACGGGGCAGATAAGATTCGTATTAATCCTGGTAATATCGGAGAATCTGAGCGTGTTAAGGCAGTGGTGGAAAAGGCGAAGGAACATGATATACCTATAAGGATAGGAGTAAACAGCGGCTCTTTAGAAAAAAATCTGGTGGAAAAATACGGCGGTGTTACAGCAAAGGGCTTGGTTGAAAGCGCTCTTGACAAAGTAAGATTGGTTGAATCCTTTGGATATGATCAGCTAGTAGTCAGCATCAAATCTTCGGATGTTATGATGTGTGTAAAGGCTCATGAGGAGCTCGCAAAGAAATGTATTTATCCTCTCCATGTAGGGATTACGGAGTCAGGAACACTTCTGGCAGGTAACATTAAGTCTTCGATCGGTCTGGGATTGATCTTGAATCAGGGAATCGGAGATACGATTCGCGTATCGCTGACAGGAGATCCTGTAGAGGAGATCAAGTCTGCGAAGATCATATTAAAGACATTAGTGTTACGAAAAGGCGGCATCGAAGTTGTATCTTGTCCGACCTGCGGGCGCACAAAGATTGACCTGATCGGGCTGGCGAATCAGGTAGAGACTATGGTTTCTGATATTCCGCTGGATATTAAAGTGGCGGTTATGGGCTGCGTGGTGAATGGACCCGGTGAGGCGAAAGAGGCGGATATTGGGATCGCCGGGGGGATTGGTGAAGGACTTTTGATCAAAAAGGGTGAGATCATAAAGAAAGTTAAAGAAGAAGAACTATTGGAAGTCTTAAGACAGGAGCTGCTTAATTGGAATGAGTAAGACATTTTTTGAAGTATTTCCAACATTAAAAGTGAATCAGAATATAGAAATGTTGTTTCAGGGAGTGGAAGTTACAAAAGTCACGACAAATACGAATCGTGACTTTATCCGTGTGCATATATTAGGTAAGCACCTGCTTCCTAAAAGAACGGTTTATGATGCAGAGCGGCTTTTGAAAGACCAGCTTTTTGGAAAGAGCAGGGTTCAGGTAGAGATTGTTGAGCGGTATGAGCTTTCTGAGCAGTATACGCCGGAAAACCTGATGGACGAGTATATGGACAGTTTTATTCTTGAACTGGGGCAGAGAAGCGCAGTAGAGCGGAGTATGCTTAAGGAGGCAAATTGCTCTTTCGAGGAGGGCAATATTCTATGCCTGAAGCTTAATGACACGATTGTCTCGCAGGGAAAAAAGGAATCGCTGACGGGTTATTTGAAAGAAGTGTATGAGAATCGATTTGGACTTGATATTGATATTCGGGTGATGTACGAGACGCGGAAGGAAAGCAGACTTAAGTATAATGAGCTGAAAGTGCGTCAGGAAGTGGATGAGATCTTAAAGGCTTCTGCAGCAGCTCATACAGAGAAGGAAGAAGAATCTGTAAAAGTAACAGCCTCAAAGGCAGAAGAAAAGAAGGAGAGCGGCAAAAACAGCAGTCAAAAACCTTCAGGCCAGAGGTATTCCGGATTCAAAAAGCGGGAAGCTTCTATGAGTGTAAGGCGTTCCAATGATCCGAATATAGTTTATGGACGGGATTTTGATGATGAACCGCTAAAGCTCAGTCAGGTTGTAGGCGAGATGGGAGAGATTACCTTCCGGGGAAAGCTTATCAGTTTTGATATGCGGGAGATCCGCAATGAGAAATCAATCCTCATGTTCGCCATTACGGATTTTACAGATACGATCATGGTCAAGATGTTCGTGCGGAATGATCAGCTTCCCGAGATATTGGCAGAGGTGAAAAAAGGAGCGTTTTTAAAGATCAAAGGCGTTACGACCATTGATAAGTATGATGGAGAGCTTACCATAGGTTCTGTGTTTGGAATCCGGAAGATTCCGGACTTTACGGAAGGCAGGCAGGATACGGCGCCGGAAAAGCGTGTGGAACTGCACTGTCACACGAAGATGAGCGATATGGATGGAGTGTCTAAGGTAGAGGACATCCTAAAGCGCGCCCATGACTGGGGGCATAAGGCGGTGGCGATCACAGACCACGGCGTTGTTCAGGGCTTTACTGAGGCGCATCATTATCTGCAAAGGCTGGACAGATCAGATCCTTTTAAAGTGATTTACGGGGTGGAAGGATATCTGGTAGATGACCTGCAGGATGTGGCTGTCAATGAAAGAGGGCAGTCTCTTTCAGATACTTACGTAGTGTTCGATCTGGAGACGACGGGTTTCAGTTCGGTGAAGGATAAGATTATTGAGATTGGTGCGGTAAAAGTAGCAGATGGAAAGATTACGGATAAGTTCAGCACATTTGTCAACCCGAAGCGTCCGATTCCTTTTGAGATTACGCAGCTTACCAGTATTACCGATCAGATGGTGATGGAAGCCCCTGCTATTGAGACGGT
>ERZ778504.1090-NODE-1090-length-21903-cov-7.209905_pt1 | contig 21903 bp, 39 predicted proteins | sample MGYA00510046_ERZ778504 | MGnify/ENA primary metagenome ERZ778504 (study PRJEB29527, sample SAMN07138964) | mouse gut metagenome | material: feces | host: mouse | place: China:Nanjing | collected 2016-01-25 ...
TAGTGCTAAAACGTTGATTTAACAGTGTTTACTGTTTAAATATGCATCACCTGGGCATGTAACCATATTGATTTTAAAGGGGTTTAGCTTGCATTGGACAACATTAGGACAACAAGTTTTAAATGTTATTGATAGCAGACTCTATAAGATCATCTGATTGTGCTCTATGCTCATCTATTAGATAAGCGTATTTTTTTGCAGTTGTTGTCATATCTGAATGACCTAATCTTTTGCTGATAGCGTATAAATCTATCCCTTGATAAAGTAGATATGCTACATGACTATGTCTAAGACTGTGAAAGTGAAAATTATTTTTGGAGATAGAACAATCTTTCATGACAGAGCGTAGTGTTTTATTAACCGCATTAGATGTCGGAATAGAACCAAAATCAGACATAAAAACCATTTTAGGATCATTTTGCTTAAGTTGAGATAGTAGGTCTAGTAGATTATCACTAAGTCGAATAACACGATTAGATGATTCTGTTTTTGTATCTTTGAAGCCGCCACCCTCGTGGTAATTCCACGACTTGTTGATGATTACAGTGTTATGCTCAAAATCAATATCATCCCAAGTCAGAGCTTGAATCTCACCAAGTCGAGCACCCGTGTAGAGAGCGAATAATATCATGTATCTCGATGGATATCTCGGATTCAATTTTTGTTTGAGATTCTTGGCTAACAGACGTATTTCACTGACTGATAGATATTCTACTGTCACATTTCTTGATTTATCAAACGTAACTTCTACGTTATAGGTAAAGTCTTTGGAGATAATATCATCAAAGATAGCAGATTTAACGCAGGATCGAATAATTCGATGTGTCTTTAGAACTGTATCTTTAGCATGGTCAGATCCGTACCAGTTAATAAATTTTTGATATTCTTGGCGAGTGATATTTTTAATGTGAACTGCGCCAAAAAAAATTTGTATGGCACGGTGAATGATTAGGTAGCGTTGTTGGCTTATTTTAGCCAGCTTACTTTTTTTGTATAGCAAAAACCAATCATAAAAATAATTAGCGAAAGGGACGCTCTTTTTTTGTTGTATAACACCAAATTGTTGAGCTTCAATTTTAGCTGCATACATTTTAGCCTCGTTTTTTGTGGCGAAACCATTTTTAGATACTTGTTTCAATTTTCCGTTACTATCTCGTTTGGAAATAGTAACTTTCCAGCCCGTCTTTAATTTACGATAACTTGCCATATTATCGCTCCTTTCGAATGTATGTTCTTTTATTCGTCTTATAAAACCCGCCATTAAGACGGGGAATGTTGCTATATCAGCTTTTAACGTCATCAGTGTTTGGACAAGATATAATTTTGTTAACCTGTCAACTATAGAGGGCCTGATCTAGGCTAGATTAATGAATCGTCTGGAAAGATTGAAACTCTGGTGATTTTCCCTTGACTGTTAATTACCAATTTGATTTCATAATTTAAATTGAGACTAGCCGAGTGGTAGATATATGTCCGATCGTCCACTTTACTCTGTAATTGCGTATCACGACTTGTCCAATCTTGAATGTATTCTAAAGCATCATCTAGGGATGCTAATGGTAAATCTCTAAAATCAAGTTTAACGGTTTTAATGATGTTGTGTTCTCCTGTGCTTACATAGGCATAATCAAATTCTTTGCTATGATACATAGTCTCTTTTGTGAAGTCACTTTTATCTATGTAGCCATACTCCACGTTTTTCGGAAGTTTATCTGCAAGTTCTTCTTGTGAACTTTTGACTTTAGTGCTATTTGAAGTTTCAGATGATGATGTTTCAGTTTTAGCGTTTGAAGCATTATCAGAACTAGCTGAGCTTGAAATTTCTGAGGAAGTTTCAGAGACGGATTTTTCACTTGAAGATGATTCAGGGAAATCGTATCTTTCTTTGTGGTCTGTAGCGGTACTTAGCTTTGGATTATTTTCCACATGTTGAAAATAAAAGACACTGGCAGCACTAGCAACTGAAAGTAGGGTGGCAAGACCGATGAATTTTTTATTGCATTTCTTTGCAACTAAAATTACTAGACATAACACGAAAAAAATCAGTGCAACTATCGAAATAATTTTAAAAACATTAGCAGTATAGTAGTCCATATACATCACTCCCAATTTTAAATTCAGCTTTTAATGTCGTCAGTATTTGGACAAACAATCAATAATTCATATTTCTTGATTTGGTGTATAACACTTTTTGTAAAACAGGGATGTACGAGCTATCTAGATCGTTATCCAAGATGAAATTAACATAATTTATCTGTGTAATATCTATATCATTCGCTGATATGTAGGCTTCTACTAATTCAGATATCATAAATTTATCAGCTTCGTATTCAAATTTTGAATGCGAAGCAATAGTGGCGTTATATAGCTCAATACAATCATGATGTTGGCAAGCATGTCCCAATTCATGCAACAAAGTTTCAAACTGAGCATGCTCATCTAGTTTGCTATTAATGATGATCCAATTTAATTTTGGAAGATAAGCGCCATCTGCTTCAAGTTCGCTTGAATATTTGATGATCACATGTAAATTATCTATCAAATCTTGAACGCGTCTATACATTAACTCTCCACCTTTTACTCCTTATTTTTTAGATACGCTTCTACCATGCTACGAATAACTTCGCGATCATTTTCAGATAATGGTTTACCATCTTTGGCCATTGCTGTATCTAATATTGAATCTATTTCATCTTTCTTTTTTTCCTTTCGCCCTAACAAAAAATCCGTAGACACTCCAAAAATTTCTGCAATTTGATCTAATTCAAAACTGGAAACTTTTCTATTGCCAGTTTCTATCTTATTAAGAATAGTATTATTCATTTTCAGACGGCGTGCTAATTCCGCCTGAGACCAGTTTCTATTCTCTCTAAGCGTAATAATATTTTTTCTTAGTATTTCTTCCGCAGTAATCATAATTATCATTCTCCTTTCTGTTGCGCTTTACGCAATAATAATAACATTAATTTCTAAAAAAGAAAGGTATATTTCTAAAAAAGATATATTTTTTGTTGACATTGATAAAATCGCAATGTATTATATAAGCATAGGGTTGCGATAACAGCAATAAGAGAGGAGAATATAAATGCCACAAATTAATCTTGAGTTAATTAGTGAAATTAGAAGGGAAAAAGGTTTTTCAAATGCTGATATGGCTAAAATGTTGAGTTTAAGCGCTCCTGAAAAGTATTTTAGACGTGAAAAAGGTGAATATAATTTTAAGGCTGTTGAAATTCCTGTGTTATGCAGAGTACTTGAAATCCCAATGACAAAAATTTTTAAATAAAACATTTCGATTTTGGAAATATAGAGGTGTAGAAAATGAATGAATTAGTAGTAATGAAGAATCAACAAGCTGTGACTACTAGCTTAGTAGTTGCAGAAGCATTTAAGAAAAATCATAAAGATGTCATGCGGGCAATTAGTAATAAATTGGGCTCAGCGCAAAATTGCGCCCAGTACAAAAATATGTTTACGCCAAGTTTTTATCAAGATGCTAGCGGTAAGCAAAACAAAATGTACTACATGAATCGAGATGGTTTCACATTTATTGCAATGGGATTTACAGGTCGTAAGGCTGACGAGTTCAAGCTTAAGTACATCCAAGCATTCAATAAGATGGAAGAATACATCAAACAGCAAAATCAGCTTCCGACATCCCCAACAGAGATGTTGCGTTTGGCTATTGAGTCAAATTTAGAGACAGCGGATAAAGTAGAAGCACTAAACATTCGAATGGATGAATTTGAACAAAACGCTCCAATTGATCCTGGCGAATACAACTATTTGAGCAAGCGGATCAGCTCAGAAGTTCAGAACTATGTTGTGTCACATCACATGATCTTGAATCAAAAGCAACGATCACAACTTTATAAAGATGTTAATCGTGGCGTTAAAGAAGTGACTGGTGTCAAGACAAGATCACAATTGCGCAAGAAAGATTTTGATGTCGTTGATCGCTACTTGATGAATTGGACACCTAGTGCAGCGACGTTGATGATCATCGAACAATTGGACAATGAAGCTAAAGGACAAGAAAGGCTATTTTAGGAGGGGATCGTTATGCAAGCGATGGATGAAACGAGTGCACAAAACTTCTTGGATAGCTATATCAAGAAGCTCGTGAAAGATGAAGTGTCTAAAAATTTGCAGAGTGATGTTGATCAAGATCTTGGAGAAACTTGGACGTTAGACGAGTTTCGCAAGAAATGTTGCTTTGGCAAGGATCGCGAATGGATAAAGTTATTTATCTTTGCGCAGTTCAAGAAAGAGATCTTGATCGGTAACAAAGGTGGTTGGCTGAAACCATCTAAAGGGCGTGGCAGTGCTTATGGTATTTATGCAGTTGAAGCTAAGAAATGGATGCAAGAAAATCGTAATCGAATTGATTGGGATGCTAAATTGCCAACATAAGGAAGTGATGAAAATTAAGTTATTAGTGTTAATTGTGATTCTGATCATTGTTGATGGGTGCTGCGAATTAGTTAAAAAGAAATGGAGGTCATAGGAATGAAACATTGTGAACATTGTGGTGAAGAAATCAAAGGGGGTTACTTGCAAATCAATTGTGAATTTTTTGATGAATATATGATTGAGTTTGATCATGGCGCATTTTGTTGTAAAGACTGCCTTGTATTATCGTTGTACGAATGTGGAGTAATTGATGAAAAGGAAGCGATGAAATATGAAGATCAACAGTAGCTACATCTTAGCAGTATTAGCAGGCATCATGCTAGCGGGGTTCTTACCACATGAAGAGTGGATCACTGGCTGGGCTGGTTTGCTAGCGCTGATCACGTTAGTGGTCGCTGGTATGCGAGATGAAGCGTGGACCAAAGGGCTTGATTGGTTTTTCAAGCCATGAAAAAAGGATCGCATGGCAGTGCGACCCAAACAAAAAATATTTACGGTTACATTTTAACATATCGAAGGAGAAAACAACATGAATGACAAAGATTTTGAAGAATTAGCACAAGGGCTTTTTGGGTTAGATGCAGAGACACTACAAGAAAAACTTACCGAAGATAAACCCACAAAGGCTAAAGATCGTGAACTTACATTGCAACTTGCTGATGGTGCATTAGAGTATTACGGCTTTAAAAATACATTGATAGTTGCAGAAGACGACGAAGGTTTCGGACTTTCAATGCCAGAAAATCATATTGTAGCAGCCCATTTGATCCTAGCTGCTTTAGAACGTGCGCCACTAGGAACGCTGGAACATGTCTTTTTACACTTTGGCAAAGTGGGTGGCAAGCAATGAGAACAGATAAAATCGACGCAATCAATACGCAAAAAGATCCAAACAGTTGCTATCGTCCAGATGATGAACAGTTATACATGATCACAGAATGGGACGGTACAGAACTGTCGCGTCAGACAAAAGCTGATGTTATCGGCTATGTACGTGATGAGCTTACAACTGTGCTATTTAAGATTAATAAAGCGCAGATGGAAGATGATGACGAAGAAGCGTTTGAAGTAGCCAAAGAATATTTAGGCCATTTTTCAGCATTACAGGAGGAAGAATAGATGAATAACCAATTAGCTAAGGTACCAGTTAAGCAGCTGGTACAAAACGACAAAGTAAAAGGTATGATCGCAAACGTATTACACGAACGTGCCCCACAATTTGCAACATCGATCGTAAGTATTGTAAACAGCAATCGATCACTAGCAAATGTAGATCAAATGTCAGTTATTCAATCAGCGATGGTAGCTGCGACATTAGACCTGCCTATTGATCAAAACTTGGGCTATGTGTGGCTTGTACCATACAAGGGCAAAGCGCAAGCCCAGATCGGATATAAGGGTTATATCCAGTTAGCGCAACGAAGTGGTCAATACAGAGCGATGAATGCTGTTACAGTCCACGAAGGTGAGCTCACGAGTTGGAACCCGCTTACTGAAGAAGTAGGATTTGATCCGACAAAACGAGTATCTGATACGGTCATTGGATATATTGGGTATTTCAAACTGTTAAATGGATTTGAGAAAACAGTGTACTGGACTAGAGAGCAAATAGAAGCTCATAGACAGCGTTTTTCAAAAGCTGGAGGTAATTCACCTTGGGCTACTGATTTTGACGCTATGGCTAAGAAAACGGTGCTTAAAGACCTACTTACGAAGTGGGGGCCAATGTCAACGCAGTTAGCAGAAGCGGCTGCAAAAGATGAAATCGATCCAGAACCTGTAAATATTGAAGCTGAAGAAACTACTAAAAGCAAACAGGCTGAAGATTTGTTTAATCAAGCACTGGAATCGCCACAGGAGCCTGTTGAAGAAGTTACTAAGGAAAATACCCAGGAAAAGAAAACAACGGCTAAAACAGCCTCTAAAAAGGCAAAAAAGCCAACACCAATTAAAGCGGTAGAAAAAGATAAAGAACAGCCGACTACAGATGAAAAGCCAGAAGATGTAAAAGAGATCATCAAGGCAGTGGCAAATGAGACTTCAGGCGAAGAACAAACGGAGTTACTTAACCATTGGGGTGAGCCGGTAAATGAATAAGTTTGAACTAACAGAAGAAAACTACTACAGTTCAGAAGCAAGCCAGCATTATATGAGTGTATCACTGTTTAAAGACTTTATGCAGTGTGAAGCGGCTGCGCTAGCTACTATGAAAGGCGAGTGGCAACGAGAAGAGACTACAGCGCTTTCAGTGGGTAATTATGTGCATAGCTATTTTGAAAGTAAAGAAGCACATCAGAAATTTATTGCTGACAAAGGTAGTGCATTAATGACCAAGCCTAATAAAAAAGAACCATACGGACATCTTAAATCAGACTTTAAGACAGCTGATGCGATGATAAATGCTTTGAAAGATGAAACAGTATTTAAGGCACTATATGAACCAGGACAAAAAGAAGTGATCGTCACAGGTGATATTTACGGTTACAAATGGAAAGGCAAGATCGATAGTTTGAACTTGGATCAATTGTATTTCTGTGATCTTAAGACAGTAGATGATATTCATAAAAAGCATTGGTCAAGCACTTATAACAAGTACGACAACTTTATCGCTGATCGTGGTTATTACATGCAGATGGCTGTATACATCGAACTGATCAAACAGACTTTTGGAGTAGGCTGTCAACCATTTATCTTTGCAGTCAGCAAGCAGACACCGCCAGATAAAGAAGCGATCGACTTCAATGGCGATCAAGATGCGATCTACATGGAAGATGCGATGCGAATGATCGAAGAAAACCAAGAGCATATTCAAAGAGTGATGAGTGGCGAAGAAGAGCCAACAAGGTGTGAGCATTGCGAATATTGCAGACTTACTAAAAAGATCGAATTACCGATCCATGCAAGTGATATTGAAATTTACTAAGGAGATCAGATGAAACCAACAGTAAAAGATGTATTGATCGACTTTGTTTTAGGTGCTGCAGTTGAGTCTGGCTTGAGTCACGAAGAGCTAAAAGCGATCTTGAAAGAGATCGAAGAACAGCACTATCACTTGATGATCAAGAGCAAGATCTAACAACGAGCGTCAGTAAACGTTAATGCCAAACGGGTGAGAGGCCCGATAAATTTAAGGAGGCCGTAAGTATGGAAAAGCCAAGTTATTTCTCAATTTTAACAGCGGATGTTAGATATGATCGAAGATTGGGCAAACCTAATGCAAGAGAGTTATACAGTGAGATCACGGCATTAAGCAACAAAGATGGCTACTGTCATGCTAGCAACGGTTATTTTGCCAAACTATATGAGGTTGATAACGGAACTATTTCACGCTGGATCAGTACGTTAGAGGAGTGTGGCTACTTGGAGCGTGAAATCATTTACCACGAAGGTACTAAGCAAGTCAAGGAACGTCGACTATATCCAATAAGTACCCCTATAGGCAGAAAACGCAATACCCCCCCTCAGAAAGAACAAGAGGGTGTAGGCAGTGGCGCCAATACCCCTCCCCTCAGAAAACGCAAAGAGAATAATACAAGTGTTAATAATACAAGTAAGAATAAGATAGATAGACAGATAGCTGGCATCTCAAAGATCACAAAGTTTAAAGAATTTTGGGAAAAGAATTTGGGGATGGTTGCACCGTTTATACTAGAAGATTTCGCGTATGAGTACTGGGATTGGATAGATAGAGGCGTTGATCATGATGAAGTTATTGAAATCTTTATAAAAGCTTTGTCTGGAGCGATAAGTTATGGTGCTAACGATAAGAGAAAATACACGCTAGGAATTTTGCATAACTGGTTTAACAACAATATTTTATCCATCAATGCTATCGAAGGTGAAGAAAAACAATTTAAAGCTAAGAAACAGCGACGACGGCAAAACAACAGCTATACAAATTCTAAGCCGGCAATCGAGCGCGATCTATCAAATAAACACTATGGCACAGATGAAGAATTAGAAGCAGAGTTCTTTGGGGAGGCGTGATGAATGGATGTGAGTGGATTAGTAACACGTTTTAGCTTTGTACAAAGTGGAACATGTCCGCAATGTGGTGCGTCACTGTTTTCGCCAAAAGAACATCCAAATGTACAGGCGTGCATGGAGTGTGGCTATAGTTCGATTGCTACAAAAACGCAAGAGGAACGGTTGAAAGATATACAGATCCAAAACCGGAAAGATGAGGTCTTTAATTATCTGAGAAATACGTCATGCTTTGGATCAAGTAAAGTGTTCAATTACAACTTTGGCAATTATCGTCCGATCGATGAAAAAGAAGCAAATGTCAGAAATAAAGCACTGAGCATGTCCGAACGATTAGCCAAAGGAATAAAAGATGATCCGATGCACATTTTCTTACAAGGTGGGACCGGTCGAGGCAAGACACATATTGCGATGGCGATGATGTATGAAGTGTTGAACCAAACCAAATATGTCAAAAATATCAGAAAAAAGGTTGGTGAAGAATATCAGATCGTGCAAGTGCCGCTTGCTGTGACGTTCGTTAACTGGAGTAGGTTCATGACGTTAAAACAAGAGTCTATCAGAGATGATGAAAAATCTAGACAATTCACGTTGATTAACACAGCGCTACAGACTGCAGATATTGCGATCGTTGATGATTTGGGAAAAGAAGGCAACAGTGACTGGTATTTTCAAACTTTCGATGAGTTGATGGAGATCAGAGAAGATCAGCATCTCATCATCACGACGAATCTTGAGGGCGAGGACCTGATCAAGCGTTACGGTGATCGTTCTATGTCACGGCTGAGAAAGCATGCTCGTGGAAACTTTATCAGTTTTGCAGGTATCAAAGATCACAGAATGTTGAAAGAAGGTAAATAAATATTGAATAACAAGAGCCTAATACCACTAGATACAGAGAAAAAAACGAAAATTGAATTGTATAACGATAATTTTGAAAACTTTAAACGCTATCAGATACCAAAAGCGCAACTGATGATTGCAGATATTCCTTACAATATCGGGAATAATGCCTATGCAAGTAACCCAGCTTGGTATAAAGATGGTGACAACAAAAAAGGCGAAAGCGAAAAAGCCAAGCAAAACTTTTTCAACCGTGATGAACGTTTTAACGTTGTTAACTTCATGAAGTTTGCTAGGAAGATGCTTATTAAAGAGCCTAAAGAGCGTGGAAAAGCGCCAGCTATGATCGTGTTTTGTGCTTGGGAACAAATTCCGATGTTAGTCGAAACTGGGAAAAAAGAAGGCTTTAATCATGCTTATCCATTGATTTTCATTAAAAAGTCGAGTTCGCAAGCATTAAAAGCAAACATGAAGATAGTGGGAGCTACAGAATATGCGATAGTTCTGTATCGTGATAAGTTACCTAAATTTAACAATGATGGACGAATGATCATGAATTGGTTCAATTGGGAAATTGACAATGGTTATCCAAAAATCCACCCAACGCAAAAGCCTATTCCGGTGTTGAAACGTTTGATAGAGATCTTTACTGATCCGGGCGATGTTGTTATCGATCCAACTGCTGGAAGTGGAAGCACACTAAGAGCTGCAGCGGAACTCAATCGAAGTGCTTATGGTTTTGAAGTTGAGCGAGATATGTGTAAAAAAGCAAATGAGTGCATGCTTAAGACATTTGAGATTTCTTTGGTGTGATAGTCAAATATTGGACAGGAGATGATGACTGATGATATATGAACGAGAAGGCGACGAGATAATCACAGGCGCATCAGATGTACTGTGGGATAATATAACATTTGTGGTGATTGATGACAAAATGTTGTCCGATGATGGCTATACGTATGTTAACGCTGGCCTTAACGGTGTTGAGGAGCGATGGAACGAAGAAACGATAAGTGAAATCGTTCTTAAATATGGTTGTAAGTTGCACGACAGAAAAATTGCACACAAGATTTTTGGCGATAATATCGAAGGAGCAACAATGGCAATGATACAGGCTGTAACTGCAGTTGAAACGTACTTGTATTTTATGAATGCAACGGAGGGTGACAAATGACAGGAAAGAAACGCAGTCGCAAGCGTGACAAGCGCAAACGACGTCAGAAGAAATTAGAACGAGCGAAGGAGCGTGCACAAGTTGAGAAACAGAATTAGAGAGATAAGACTTGAAAAAGGTATCAGTCAGCAAAAATTAGCTGATGAAATTGGCGTTACTAGACAAGCTATTTCATTATTTGAAAAAGGTGATAGGGATCCTAAACTTGAAACATGGATAAAGCTAGCTGATTATTTCGGTGTATCGGTCGGTTATCTGCAAGGTATCGAAGAGCAGTCTACAACTGATATTCAAAACCAGAAGCGGTGGAATGAGAGAGAACGATCGTTTTTAAAAGCTTTACGTGAGTCGTATATGCTTGATGGATCATGGGAAGATTTAGCACAGACTTTTAAACGGGAATGGCATAAACACGAGTTAGAAGAATGGAGCGTGCAGGCCAATGCTCGTGATTAAGTGGCTGATGCTGATAGCGTTCATGCTATTTATGAGCGTTATCGCATTTGCGAATGATGAAAAATGAAAAAAGTGGCTATTTTTAACAATAGGCGGTAGGTTTTAGCACCGAATAATCAAAAAAAGCGCTTTTTTGAATAATACAAATTTGGAGAGTTAACAAAATGACAGAAGAAAAAGATTTTTGGATCAACAAAGCTGAAGTATATGCCTTAAGTAATGCTGAAGGAACGGCATATAAAGTGAAGCAAGAGATGATGAACAAAAGAGGCTGGTACAAGCTGGCCAGCAATGAAGAGATCATTAAACGGGTGGTGCTAACTCCCGAAGAAGCTGAATGGTTTGATAAAAATAGAAGATTACCGTCTCTGGACCACAATATTAACCTAGAGTTTTTTAGCAGGTTGGCTGAACAGGCTACAAAATATCCAGAGATTGACCGATGGGCTTTTACAAAAAGAATTATGCGGGCTTACGTCTTAGGTAATTATGTGGTCAAAGAGAGAAAGTATTATATCAAACTGAACTTTGATGATGAGTATTTAAGGGTAGATCGTTATAATGACTCGTGGTATTGGGGAGGCGGAACACCGACGGAAATGGGACGATCACAATTTACGCAAGATGAAATCGACGAGATGCAAAAAGATCCACGAGCCAAAGGGCTTAATCTCAACGTGTTAAAGGTCGAAGTACCTGAAGATGAATTGGAGGAATGAGAAATGCTAAAAGAGTATAGAAAGACAGCAACGATCAAAGCTGAACAATTTGACGGATCGTTTGAAATGATGATGAGATATCCAATTCAGTATGCACCGTTTATTTCAGAAATTTTGCCACCTGGTTATTCTTTGAAAACGCTAGAAGGCGATATGAAGTTTGATGTAGGCGATTATATTGCTACTGGATTCGATGGTGAGCATTGGGCAATCAAGAAAGAAATTTTTGAGAAGACTTATGAATTAGTGGAGGAAGAAGAGTGATTGGGCAACGTCCTATCTTTGGTGATCAGAGGAGCAAAACACGGTGGTCCGCTTTTTTGAAAGGAGAACAAAGGTGACAGCTAAAGAAAGAATAGCTGAGTTGCTAAGTAAGTACAGCTATCCGATGTCGGTGATCGAAGATGTAATTAAACGTACAAGCGATTACTATCTATCGCATACACCAGCGGATGATAATGATCCTTACTTATGGCAACAAGTAAGATATTTGGAGAATTTTAAAAAGTTTGTTTTGGGAGTTGAGTAAATGACAGCATTAACAATCGTGATCGCTGGAGCTTTTCTAGCGATCGGAATTTTTATCGGGTATGCAATTAATGAGTGAGGTGATGTAAATGTTGATTGATTTGTTGGTAAACACCTTTCTCGTGCTACTTATTGTGAGTACAGTTTTGGGAATTGTATTTGTTTTGGCATTTATCGCAGTGGTAGTAGGAGCAGTGATAAGAGAAATTAGGAAAAATAACGAAGATAGGGGACAGTAAATGAGTAAGTATAATTTAATCGCGTTTGTAATCATCGTTGCATCGATTTTCTGGAACATGTTTGTAGGTGACATGTTGCAAGCAATCGTCAGTGTCGGTTTCTTGTGTGCGTTCTTGCTGAGCTTGATCTTGATCGAGTTGGTAACGTTAAACAAACGGAAGAAACAATGATCCTTCACATTGAACCAGTCGAACAGGCACGTCCGAGAGCTACAAGGTATGGCAGAAGTATCAGAGTGTATGATCCGCCAAAAGTATCGAAGTACAAGAAACAGCTAGCTCAGTTAGCGAGATCACAATACAAAGACGAGCCACTTGATGGATCACTTGAAGTCGAAATTTCTTTCTATCGTCCAGTTCAGAAGTCACTATCAAAGATAGAACGTTCCAGAAGACTCTCAGGTGAGCATAGACCGACAGTAAAGCCTGACTTGGATAATTACATCAAAAGTACGTTAGACGCCTTAAACGGCATTTTATGGACAGATGACGCACGCATAGTTGATCTACATGCACACAAGTATTACTCCGATGATCCGCATATCGAGATCACGGTGACAGAGTTGTAAGACGTGGCGGGTGGGAAGTACGAAGCAAACGAAACTACTAATTTACCTCCTTTTGTTTACAGTGAAAACTTTCTTTAAAACTTAATTGCAAAGCTTCGGACTAGGGTTTTACAGGTCGGCGGTGGCTGAATAAGTACCGTCGATCATTGCCAACGATCTTGCGAGTGGATCGGATGGCAAACAAAATATAACAACGACTAACTCATTGCTCAATTAAGCTCGCATAGGAGGATAGCTAATTGATTTAGATACTCACAACATCGCAGGTCAAGCGATCTTACTAGAACATAATTACAGCCCCGCAAAGGACGCCAGAACGGTTCGAGCCCGTTCACGGGGCATTTGCTCAGGCAATAAATAAAAAATAAGGAGACAAGAGAATATGAACAAATTCGAGCAGATAGCGAGCAAGCTGATAAGTATGCAAGAACATGAACTAGCTAAAGAGCTAGAGCGGCAGCATAAGCTAGGTTGGCATGATGGACAAGAAGCATTAGCAGTTGAAATGTTGAGCAGAATGGTAGGTGGTCACAAATGAACCAACTTAAACTTGTACAAACTTTCGGCGGAGCGGTGACCTATCTAAAAAATGAGTATAACGATTTTGATATCTCAGCGCACAGACGAGATATCCAACAACGGATCAAAGATGATCCAAATGACATTATTACAAGAACCGCATGGGAAACGTTTTTAAAGGGAACACAGAAACATTATAAAGGCTCAAGACTACCACGTAAGCCACGAATAGTATATATATGGCAAGCGATAGACGTTGAAACAGGCGAAAAATATGAAACGATCAGCGCATTTAAACTAGCACAAAAATTAGGTGTGTCTGAAAGCGTGATCGTTAATAATCGAAGAGATAACAGAATGGTGCAAAAGCGCTACAAGATCATACGAAAAAAAGCGCAGTGATCACTCACCACGCTCTCCCAATAAAATTCAACAACTAATTATAACATAAGGGAGAGCGGTCTAATGGAACTTGATCTAAAAAAGGCACAAGAATTTCAACTACAATTTGACAGAATGGAAGTCGATACGATCGAGACTGCTGCAAAAGTGCGCAAGTTCTTCAAGCAAGATTATCCAAAATTGATCAGATGGGCTGGTGTGAGTGGTAGCTACATAAAATCACCAGTGATGTCAGACGAACCGCGATCGCCTTCCTTTGGAAACCGAGCAGAAGAAAAAATGGACAAGCGTATCTATGCACAACAGACGTTAGCAAGCGTTGGTAAGGCTATCAATGTGATCAGTGACGAAAGCAGACGGATCTTGATCGGAGTGTATGCAGACAATAAAGACGCATGGAGTATGCGCGAAATGCTCGGGTGCGAGCGATCGCGTTATCAGCAAAAGAAACGTAAGGCAGAAAATGAGTTTGCAGATGCGTTTGAGACGTGTTGTTTGTGGTGGAAAGATCTACATGTTTATAAAAAACTTTGATGTACAATGATAACGGAGGTGCTGATATGAGATTAGATATACGAAAATGGGGTAATTCAAAAGCTATCCGTTTGCCAAAGAAATTGCTAAAGGAGTGGGATCGTGAACCGGTGGCATTTGATGCCGAAGTAAAAGTCCAGTGGTTGATATTGACTCCAATTTTTAAAGAGCAGAAGGCACTAGATGTGTTGTTTAAAGATTATACTGGGGACAAGGATGATTATCCGTTTGAAATAGTCGATAAGGGTTGACCACTAGGCGAAGGATCATAACAAAAAATCGGACAAAGTGTGTACAAACATCGTACACAAGCGATACCTACACCGTGTTACTATGATAGTGTTCCAGAAATGGGACATGGGTTTGATTTATTTACTTTGAGAATATCTTAAGTGTACGCTGACGTGCTAGAGCGTCACTAAATAAGTTTAGCGTGCGGGCGCGATAAGTCCAGCTCGCAACTGACCGAAGCGAGCAAAATGGCCTATCTAGTGATAAAGCGTTGGTGCAAGTCCAACCTAGGCCATTGCTAAAATGATCAAGGCGAAATAAGAATTGCGTTTCTAGGAGTTTTGACAGATTCAGCAAATTTGACATTTGAAAGGGAGGTTATGTGATGCTATCGACAGAACAGATCAATAATTTACTAGAAGTTGAAGAAAGTTATCAAGCCTCTTTTAAGCTAGCTGAGCTCCTGAATGATAGGGATGAGTGCATTAAATTATTTGACTCATTTTTAAGGCTAGAACAAGACTTATCCTTTGACTGGTTCACAGATTACTTTCAAGAAGAACATTCTAACCGAAAAGACAAGAAGCAAGATTTTACACCACAAGGAGTTACTGACCTAGCAAGCAAGTTGTTAGGGAAATCTGAAAGTAATGCAGACATATGTGCTGGAACTGGTGGACTGACTATTAAACGATGGACACAGAATAGGCATGCGCAATTCTATTGTGAAGAGTATTCAGATAGAGCTATGCCGTTCTTGCTATTTAATTTGATGATCAGAAATATTAACGGAATCGTTGTACATGGGGATGCACTGACACAAGAGAATAAACATGTTTACAAACTTGTTAGCGGTGATCGCTTTAGTGAGTTGAAAGAACTTGATAGCGTACCGAAGTTTATTGCTGATACTGTCATCATGAATCCACCCTATTCATTGTCATGGAATCCACAGGAAGAAATGAAGGACGGCTTATTTGGTGAGATTGGTGTATTACCACCTAAAGCAAAAGCGGACTATGCCTTTTTAATTCGTGGTCTTGAGCGATTGAATGAAAGAGGGACACAGTTACTTATCTTGCCACATGGAGTTCTATTTCGTGGGAATTCTGAGGGTAAGATAAGACAGTGGTTAATTGAACATAATTATCTTGATGCTGTTATTGGGCTACCTGAGAAAGTATTTTTAAACACTGACATCCCTACAACGATCTTAATACTTAAGAAGAACCGAAATCGTAGGGATGTATTATTTATTGACGCATCAAAGCAGTTTCAAAAGGATAAGGCGCATAACATCATAGAAGCCAAACATGTCAATAAGATCCTGCAAACTTATCAAGATAGAACTAAGGTTGATAAGTTCAGCGAGCTAGTAATGTTTGAAACTATTAAGGATAACGACTTTAACTTAAATATTCCACGATACGTTGATACGTTTGAGCCAGAGCCAGTTAAACCGCTTGATGATATACTTGCTGATATGCGCGAGATTGATAGAGTTATCAAGATGAGTGGACAAGAGTTGGCTACGATGATGACTGAGTTACGTGGAACAAATGAACGTGCTGATCAAGAGATAAAGCGCATGACGTCTTATTGGATAGACAAGTATGGGATAAATAAGCAGAAATCACAAAGCAAGAAAGGAGAGCAGTTGAGTTTATTATGATCGATCTTAATACTTATGAAGAAGTTAAGCTTGAAGATGTTGCCGAGTATGCTAGGGCTAAGAAGGGCAAGGTATATCCAGTGGGTACATCAACAATACAAATCTCGGCCACTCGTGGACAGATAGGATACTTAACAGAACCAAGAGATATAGAGACAAAGCATGTCGCAATTGTTCCGCAAGCTGGTATCAATCCAAAATATTTTAACATCGTAATGCAAAAGAATGTTGAAGAGTTTATTTATAAGTATGGTTCAGGTTTGAACATTCAAGAAAAAGATGTGGGCAAGTTCCCTATTCAGTTGCATAACAGCGAGACGCAAGATGCAATCGCTAAGGCGTTTGGTTATACAGAAATTCAAGAACAGATTGCACAGCAAGAAATAGATAGCTTGAAAGAATTGAAGAATACACTGTTGAACAAAATGATGTGTTAGGGATGTAGTTAGTAGTTGCATCTCTTTTATTTTGCAGAAAGGAAGCAATATGAAACAGACAAAAGACGCTGGTCTTGTGAGCTGTGGCTTGGAAGAATATTTGATTAATAAGCTTGATCGTGAGATTAGCAAGAAAGACGACGAGAAGAAGTAATTTAAGTAAATTTCAAATTGGGGGTGATCCAGTTGCAATGGTTACAAAACGGCTGGACATGCTTTGAAATGGTAGTTGACTGACGGAAATGTAGTTACGTTCAAGGGGCTTCCTTGCATCGGTTGGGAGAATATAAAGTATTTTGACGAACAAGGAAACAAAATCTCATATAAAGAATTGAAACGAAAATATGGTTACTGTGAGTTTTTAAGTTCATTTGATGAACGTGGCAGACGTATATTTGTGTCTGGTAGTGAATCAAAATGGTTAGAGTATATTAAAAATCTCAAGCAGTAATAAAAAATAAGATTACTTTGGAGGTGGGTGATATGAAGTGAGTCGCATTGAAGATGCTGAAAAAGACTACTTATCTGGGATGAAGTATAAGGATATTGCCGAAAAGTATGGCGTGTCACTTAATACTGTCAAATCTTGGAAAAGTCGCAATGGTTGGCAAAGGGATGCAACCAAGAAAAAGGGTGCACACAAAAAGTCAAAAAGGGTGCACACAAAAAAGAGCAAAGTTGCACAGGCAAGAAGTCCAGATGTAATCGATGAGCTAGTAGAAAATGATGAGCTAAAAGACCGTCAGAAAGCCTTTTGCCTGTATTATTTGCAACGTTACAATGCTACTTGGGCGTATCAAAAAGCGTATGGCGCTGACTATGAAACGGCTAGAAGAAATGGTCACAGATCGCTGACAAATGCTGACATAAAAAAGCAACTCACAGAGTTAAAAAAACAACAGTCTGCGGAGCTTTATGCAACGGCTAATGATATTATGCTCAGTTACCTTAAACAAGCTCACAGCGACGTTACAGACGTTTTAGAATTCAAGACAGTCAAACGTCTTAAGTGGAATAAAGTACCTGACGACACGGGTGAGTATGAAGATGCAAACGGTCATTATCGTTTAGATCCTAAAATTGACCCAGAAACAGGAGAACAAGCATTCTATTATGAAAATCTAGTCTTGCTTAAAGATAGCAGTAAGGTCGACACGTCTAACATCAAGAGTATTCGTATCAACGATGGCGAAGCTGTTGTCGAGATGTATGATAAGCAAAGAGCGATGAAAGAATTGCTCGAGCGTCTTCCAAGCGTTGATGATACAAGCGACAAACCTAAGACAGTTGTGTTAAATGACATCAAGGAGACTAAACAAGATGACTAATGTTGTAAAACTATCTGAACAGATAAACCCACATTTCTACGGTATGTGGAATACTAAAAAGCCGTATATCATCGCTAAGGGTGGTCGTGGGTCGTTCAAATCATCTGTGATCAGTCTGCGCCTAGTTGTCAATGTGTTGCAACAAGTACAAGAAAATCGTAAAGCTAATGTGATCTGTGTGCGTGAGAATGCAACATACTTGCGCGATAGTGTCTATAATCAAATTTTGTGGGCGATGGACCTATTACACGTCTCTGATGAGTTCAGAGCATACTCATCACCGCTTAGGATCGTGCATAGACGGACTGGAAGCACGTTTTATTTTTACGGTGCTGATGATCCGTTCAAGCTTAAGTCAAATACGGTGCGTGATATTGTTTCGGTATGGTTTGAGGAGGCTGCGAACATGAAGGGCCCAGATGTATTTGATCAAGCGATCCCGACGTTTATACGGCAAAAAGCTAAGTACATCGATAAAGTTCAAGTGTTCTTTAGTTATAACCCGCCAAGAAACCCTTACGATTGGGTGAATGCGTGGGTTGCTGATAAAGAGAACGATCCAGATTACTTTGTCGATACGAGTACTTACCTAGATGATGAGCTAGGGTTTACCACTGAACAGCAATTAAAGCTCATCGAAAAGTACAAAGAAAATGATCCAGACTATTACCGCTGGTTATATCTCGGTGAAGTTGTTGGGTTAGGAACAAACATTTATAACATGGATAACTTCCATAGCCTTAGAGAGTTACCAGAAGATGATTATTTATTGTACATCTATTTTAGCGTCGATGTTGGACATGAAGTATCTGCTACTACTTGTCTATGCTATGGGTTGACACGTAAAGGCAAAATTATACTGCTTGACTGTTATTACTACAGTCCGGCTGGCAAAGTGCGTAAGAAAGCGCCTGTTGAACTATCTCAAGATCTTAAAAGGTTCATTGATAGCAATAAAGAACGCTGGCGTAAACCTGTAAGACGCATGACAATGGATAGTGCAGAAGGTGCATTAGATAACCAGATGTATCGTGACTATGGCATCAGATGGCATAAAGTTAGTAAATTAAAAAAAGTAGACATGATCGATCGTGTGCAGAACATAGCTGCGCAAGGTCGATTATTTTATTTGGATACTGACGCTAACAAGATCTACGTTGAAGAACATCGCAATTATCGCTGGGATGAAAATACGCTTGAAAGTGCTGATCCTAAGGTAAGTCAACTACCCCTCACTTTAGTGAGGGGTAGTTGACAAAAAAATTATGATATAATTAAATAAAAAATAGGAAAGGCTGTTTTTATTATGGACTATAACTTTTTAGGGTATTGGGGTAACGCGTTAAATGATACAAGCGTGCTTGTCACAATGACGATCTTAGATACTATTTTAGGTATTTCGTGGAGAGTAAAGAAACGTAGGCCTATAATCTCAAATATTTTTTTATCGGGTTTGATCAAAAATTTGGGTTGTTCATTGCTACCAGCGTTTTTACACGTGATTACTATTTTTAGTTATGATAATACATTACTAAATATTGCGATCCCAATAATTGGGTTTGGGATCTTTGCGGGTATCTTACAGAGTATTGTAGCTAATGCTGTTTTATGTGGTGTTAAAATACCTGAAAGCTTCCAAAAATGGTACGACAGATTATTTTTAGCAGAGCAAGAGCATAAAGAAAACCGAAAAAAATAGTAAAGTAACAGCGCTATTCTTGAATAGCGTTGTTTTTTTCTGTATTATAATGGTATACTAATATTATTAAAATATAGAAAGTAGGGAATTAAAATTGAAAGAAAATGTAAATAAGATCACTGAAACAGTTGGGACGATCCAGTCACGTAGTGTTATGATCGACGGGCCAACGCCAAATGGAACAAACACATTTACTCAAGACGAGATCCCAAGCGTTCAAAGCGGTTTGAAATTTATGGAAGGTCGATCGTGGGCAACGATCCCAGGAGTGCAAACAGCACAGACGATAAACCAACCAACTGAACAACCACGCGAACAACAAGACCCTGACGAAGTAAAAGGATAAGCTTAGAAAGGAGTATGTTAAATGAAGTTTGAAAGCCAAGAATTAGATCCGACATTAGTAGCTAACATGATTGGCGATCTTTATGGATCATTAGGTGATGACGCGACCGAATTGTTAGCGGATCACTTGCCAAGTATGCAAGAAGCGCAAGATTATGTTAGCGAACTAACAAGTTATGCAATTGATCAAGCTCAAGAAAATATTACGCTCAAACAAAAAATTGCTGATCTTAAAGAAGCAAATGCAACTATGATGATGGAGCGGATCCGACGCGATCCTGAAAAGCCAGCAGAAGAAAAAAGCTTAGATGATCTAGATGAAGCTATTGACAATATCGAATTATAAAGGAGTGCTAAAACATGGCAGATAGTAACTTAGCTAATGCAGTCAAACGCGCGACAGGTAAAGCGACAAACGACGCGCAATTAATGAACTTAGCGCGTGCAAACATGCCTGAAGCTACACGCGCAGAACTTCCACAATACCAAAAAGGCCAAAGTTTCGTACCATATGGTCAAACATTTGAAAAAAACCCCCGTGTATTTAATGACTATTTAGAGAGTGCAGCGATCAAGTACGGTAAAGTATTTATCAAGAATGCACTTGCTAAAAACCCGCTTAATATCTTTAAAAGGGGGTTAAAACCTTACGGGGGCAAAATTGAAACATGGGTATTTGATACGATCGAGCCGAAAATGTATCGTCCCGACTTATTCGAAGGTGAAGAAAGTCCTTTCGCGCAACACTATGGACGCGTCGAAGCACAAACACATATCGAATACCAAGATATTGAAGCTACTAACACAGTTGTCGACACACAAGATACAATGTACTTCCAAGACGCGACACAGTTCAATAATTTCTTATACGGTAAAGTAGCGGCGCTTGTTAATGGTGCTGTGCTTGATGAATATCGTATCACGAAGTTAACACTTGCTAAGTCGTTGGCAGATGGTATGATTACAACTGATGACGCGATCAGCACAAAAGACTTACAGAAGAAAATTGTTTATTGGTCGAGTATGTTGCAATATTTTAGCCGTGACAACAATGTGAAAGGTATCAATCAAGCTACACTTGTTGATGATCTAGTTGTTATCATTCCGCTTAAACGCGCTGTAGATCTTGACATGGACTACTTAGCAAACGTGTTTAATGCTGAAATTGCAGGCGTTAACGTTAAGACTGTGCAAGTCGACAAGTTCCCCGACGTGTGGAAATACACGACAGATCACACAGTAACTAAAGAAGATTACGATAATGGTTATTTGAACCGTCGCGATCACCCACTTGGATCAGTAATCAAAGCTGGATCGCTTGCTGAAGTTGGCGCAACTGACGCAAAAGAAGTTTTAAACGGTGATAAGGTCGGCGCGTTCATCTTAGATAAAGACGCTTTGCAATTGTGGGACGAGTTAGAAACAACGCTCTCTGGTATCGCAAACCCTAAAAAGCGCTACAACAACCTATTTATCAACAAGAAGACTGCATTTGTATTTGTTGAAGCTTTGAACTCTAAAGCGATCATGTGCAAAGACTTTTAATAAAAAAGGTGCTTGCTTTATAGCAAGCGCCTTTTTTATATGTTAAAATTAAAATATCTTATTGAAAAGGAGTTTTTACATGTTAATAAATGAAAATGAATTTATTCGCGATAACTGGAACGAATTTGTTCACGTCGAAGCGTTGCGACACTATTTAACGACTGTGCCAGTAACACACATTCAAGGTATCGACGATAACAATATTTCAAGTATTTTAATAATAGTTGGGCGGAAATCCCCTTACTTTAGTGAGGGGCTGGATAGCC
>ERZ778504.1092-NODE-1092-length-21863-cov-5.571992_pt1 | contig 21863 bp, 20 predicted proteins | sample MGYA00510046_ERZ778504 | MGnify/ENA primary metagenome ERZ778504 (study PRJEB29527, sample SAMN07138964) | mouse gut metagenome | material: feces | host: mouse | place: China:Nanjing | collected 2016-01-25 ...
GGAGGGGAGATACAAAAGGACAAAAGTTTCAAAAGAAACAAAAGTTTTATTTTTTTAGGCTGAAAATTTATGCTGCCTGTATAATAAAAAAACTTTTGTTTCTTTTGAAACTTTTGTCCTTTTGTATCTCCCCCCCGTATCTCCCCCCCGGTATCTCCCAGTGCAGGAGGTTATTGCATAGCCTCGAGCAGTTGGTCGGCGATAGCGGTCATACCGGCACGTGACGGATGGCCCGAGATTTTATCTATATCATGAAGCTGGATATATCTGACTGAATAATGGTCACACACCTCGCGGATCGACTGAGTGATGTCATCGCGCAGTTCACTGTTGATTATAAAATATATCTCGGTGCCGGGATAACGGTTTACAGCCTCCGAGAGCAGACGTGCCATAGCCGGACGAAACTCATAAAGCTGCGGCCCCGACAGCGGTTCGGCATAGGAATACTCACCCACCGTGACCCCGGCCCAACTGTCGTTGGTGGCCCCGAATATCAACAGAATGTCGGGCGAGCCCAGACGGGGCAGACGCGTGATGAACGAACGGTCGGAATAGTCGGCTCCGTTATATCCCGTGTATGATACAGTAGCTCCGCTGTAGGAGTCATTGATACCGAGTATATATCCCCCACGGCTTATGAACTGCCACCACCAGGTGTGTTTCACATCGCTGACATCGGTCTTTTTGGGATTGGGACGCATGTCATACCACACGGCATTGCCCACAGGAATATAACCCTCGAAAGTCGAATAGGAGTCTCCGAGTATCGACACAACCGGCTTGGCCGCATGGCGCGTCTGAGCTGCAACAGTCTGTCCGGCAAACAACCCGCACATCAATACAACGGCAAGCTGTAAAAATCGTAATTTAGTCATGGCTGAGAATAAGTCTTATGGATTTCACTTACAAAGATAGCAAGAATACGGGCCTTTGGCTAAAGGTTTTCACACAACTCATCACAGAGTTTGATTTATTTTTTATTAATAAACATTAAATTTTTAAAAATATTTAATTTATAGTTAATTTATACTAATTAACCAAGCCGCATATATAATATTATTTAACTTTGGGGATAAGTACCGTAATCGGCTACAACCAAAGTCTAAACCAATCATTAAATTACAAAAAATCTTAACGCATGAAACAATGTAATGCACTAAGGCTTCTTTTATGCGCGTTAGTCATGTCCATGCTATCTGTAGGCTATTCACAGATATATGCACAGGACAACACCACACAGGCATCGGGAAGACTTATCATGGGGCAAGTCCTCGATGAAGAAGGCGAACCGCTACCTGGTGCGACAGTCCGCATCAAAGGCTCCAAGGGGATAGGAGCCGCCACAACCACCTCGGGCAACGGCACATTCTCTCTACGCTACACAGGCGACAGCGACCGTCCCGAAATCTCCGTGTCATACATCGGCATGGTGACCAAAGAATTGCCTGTCGACTTCAAGAAGACCATGAAGGTGACTCTCGAGTCGGACGCTCTCAAACTCTCGGAAGTGACCGTGGTGGATGACGGTTACAACCGTCTGCCGCGCCGCGACATGGTGGGCGCATACACCACCATCAAGGCCGAGGACATACTTATGCCCGGCATCCAGTCGATCGACCAGATGCTTCAGGGACGTGTGGCAGGCATGATTGTGAGCAACTCTTCAGCACGTGTGGGAAGCAGCCCCTCAATCAAAATACGCGGCACATCGACCATTCTCGGCAACACCGACCCGCTGTGGGTAGTGGACGGTGTGATACAGCCCGACCCAATACATCTCGAGGCGAGCGATATGCTCACCCAGGACATGGCCACCCTGGTGGGCAACCAGGTGTCATGGCTCAACCCGCTCGACATCGAGAACATCACCGTGCTCAAGGACGCATCTGCGACAGCCATCTACGGCTCCAAGGCTTCAAACGGCGTTATTGTCATCACTACAAAAAAAGGCTCCAGCGAACGTATAGCCGTACGATACTCAGGCAACGTGAGCATACGCGAGAAAAAGGGTTATGAACACTACAACCTCATGAACTCGCTCGAGCGCATACAGTTCTCCAAAGAGGCCTATGACGCCGGAGCCCGCTATCAGAGCTCGCCGCTCCCGCAGAAATACACCTACGAGGGACTCATGGAGATGTTCAACAAACGTATGATTACCGAAGCTGAGTTTGCTCAGAACATGCAGCGTCTCGAGACAGTCAACACCGACTGGTTTGACCTGCTGACACGTAACTCTGTGTCCAACAGCCACAACCTCAGCGTGTCGGGCGGTACGGAAAAAATCACCTACAATGCCTCGTTCGGCTACTCCAAAAACAGCGGCACCGAGAAGGGTAACGACAACGACCAGTTCACATCGCGACTCAACGTAGGCATACAGTTCAACAAACGTCTGCGCGTCAATGTCAACATGAACGGCTCCTACCGCAACGCCTATGACTTCTATGGCGGCGTAAGCCCGCAAAATTACGCGCTCACCACAAGCCGTGCGCTCCCATGCTTTGAAGAAAACGGCGAACTGGCTTATTACAATACCTATTATAAGTATCCCTACAACGCCAACCAGCTTGAGTATGGCTACAACATACTCAACGAGATGGCCAACACGGCGACCAAAAATATCAACAAGATGTTTTCCGTATCTGCCAACCTTGACTTCAAGATCGCCGACTGGCTCACCTATCAGTTTGTGGGCAGCATACAACAGTCGACCAACACCGGAGAATCATACGCAGGCGAAAACAGCTCGTATATAGAACGCAACTACCGCGGTTATCCTGCCGGAACGGAAGAGTATGGCTCGGCCAAATATAACGCCGCACTGCTGCCCGTAGGCGGCATGCTCTGCACCAACACTTCGGGAAGCACAAGCTACTCGATGTCACACAAGCTGCAATACTCCCAGACCCTCATGGACAAACACCGTATCAACGCTCTTGCGGGCATTGAGCTACGCTCCATCGAAAACTCCAGCAACTCCAACACCGTGTGGGGATACATCCCCGAACGCGGCCAGATGCTGGTCATACCCACCGCGCCCGGCAACATCGTGCCCATCGGCATGTCGCCCCCGGCATGGGGTGTGCTCGAGAGCTTCTACCGATATGGAACGGGATGGAAGAAGTATGACCGTACCGACAACTACCTGTCGGTGTTCGGCGTACTGGCCTACTCGTTCAGAAACACCCACGTAGTCAACGCCAACTTCCGCTGGGACGCCTCCAACCGTTTCGGTCAGGACACCAACCACAAGTTCAACCCCACCTACTCGTTCGGCTACTCATGGCGCATAGCCCAGGAGAGCATCATACAGGACAACGTGTGGTGGCTCAACCAGATGAACCTGCGCGTCACCTACGGCATACAGGGTAATGTGGTCAACTCTGTGAGCCCCGAACTCATAGCGCAATACGGCACAGGCGGTATACTAAATCCCTACAACCAATATTACGCCAAAATCTCAAGCATCCCCAACCCCCTTCTCAACTGGGAAAGCACCAAGAGCTGGAATTTAGGTCTCGACCTACAGCTTTTCAACAAGGTGACACTCAACCTGGAGTATTATACACGTGCGTCAAACATCATTCTCTCGCAGACCATCGCAGAGGAATACGGCATGAAGACCATGCGCCTCAACGGTGGCAAGCTCCACAACCACGGTGTGGAGGTGACAGTCAACTATACACCCATCTCAACCAAGGATTTCGCCTGGACAGTAGGATTCAATGCCTCCAAAAACTGGGACCGCTCCGACAGCCCCGACTCTTTCACACAGGCCAACCAACTGCAGGTATCCAACTACATAGCCGGCAGCTCTGACCGCCCCATCAAGGAGGGCTATCCCCTCAGCTCGTTCTGGTCCTACTCCTTTGCCGGGCTCAACCCCGAGACAGGCTACCCGATGTTTAACTACATCGACTTTGATGGCGACCCCGACAACACCATTGACCCGACGACATTCCTCGTCTACTCGGGCCAGAGAGACGCATACTTCACAGGCGGCTTCAACACCCGCGTGCGCTACAAGAACATATCGCTCGGAGCATCGTTCTCGGCACTGATCGGCTCCAAGAAACGTCTGCCCAACCCATATTCAAGCTTTACTAACGGCAAGATACCCGATCCACTCGTCAACCTTGACCGCAACCTCAACAACCGCTGGAAACAACCGGGCGACGAAAAGTATACAATCATTCCCGCACTGTGGACATCGACCTCCGAAAACATCAACAAGATGTTGCCCACTGGCACCTCAGCCTCAATCTACGCCATGTGGGCCAACTCGGACGCCATGGTGGCTGACGCATCGTTCCTGCGCTGCAACAACATCACCGCCACATATTATCTGCCGACTTCATGGTGCAACAAGTTTGGAGCACAGAGCCTCAACCTCTCGGCTTCGGTCAACAATATATTTGTCATCGCCAGCAAACGCTGGAACGGCTTTGATCCGGAGCTCAACAACAGTGTGATGCCTCACATGTACTCACTCGGTCTCTCTGTAAGTTTCTAACATCACCCCCACTCCATCTTAACACAAATGAAAATACAATCTTATATCACAACCTTGGCCGCATGTCTCACGGGGCTTGTCATGAGCGGATGCGGTGACTTTCTCGATCCAAAGGCCAAGAGCGAATTCGTGCCAAAAGACGCCACTTCGCTCAACGAGCTGCTGCTGGGCGAAGCCTATCCGCTGAGAAGTTCAAACAACCAGCTCACAAGCTTCATATATCTCTTTGACGACGACCTCACCGCAGCCCCCTACCAGACTCCCCCAGAAGGTTTTGACCCAGAAGCCTACTACATCGCCTACACTTGGCAGCCCGACCTCTGGACACGCCTTGACATGGCCAGCACGAAATATGGCGAAAACCAGTATTTCTCCAACTACAAATACATCCTTGGCTGCAACGCCATACTCGACTACATCGGACAGGCCGAGGGTGACACTAAAGAGAATATCGACAATGTCCTGGCCCAGGCCCATGCACTGAGAGGATTCTACTATCTTCAGCTCGTCAACCTGTTTGGCGCACCATATTACAGCGACGGCAACGACACCTACAATCCGGCCGTGTCACTCGGAGTGCCCCTGAAGCTGGCTTCAAACATCGAAGACAAACCCCTGACACGCAGCACCGTCAAGGAAGTCTACGACCTTATAGTGTCAGATCTTACGACAGCCGTCGAACTCTATGAAGGCCTCTCGGCCCAACGCCAGTGGAAAGCCGACTACCGCACGAGCCTCCCCATGGCCCAACTGATACTCTCTCGCACATATCTCTATATGGGCGAATGGGACAAAGCAGCCGAGTATGCCGAAAAGGTGATGAACAACCCGGCCTTCACACTGCTCGACCTCAACACTATCCCTGAAATTGACCCCGCCACATCATCCTGGCCCGTAGCCAACCAAAGGCCCAACTATGTCGACTATCTTAGCTATGCCATATCGCCCGAAGTAATATGGGTCTACAGCTCGGTAGGCGACGCGGCCATGTGGCTCTCCGACGCCAAAACCTCGAATGACGGACGCATCATACACCCCTACTTCATGGCCTCGCCCGAACTCATGACGACATTCGGCGAAAAAGACCTCCGCAAATCGCGCTATGTGGTCACAACCCCGCGATGCATGATCGATGGCAAGAGAATGCCCCAGGCCTTTGGTAAGATGAACATCAACGTCAACAACAACATGTATATCCCCAACGGCGGCATCAACGACTTCGGACGCGCCTTGCGCCTGCCCGAGGCTTACCTCAACTACGCCGAGGCCAAAGCCATGACCGGTGACTCAGGCAGCGCGCTCGACGCTCTCAACACCCTGCGTAAATGTCGCTTCAAGGCCGAGGACTACGAGCCGCTTCAGTCGCTCGCAGGCGAGGAGCTGAAACAGGCCGTGCGCGACGAACGTCGCCGCGAGCTTTGCTTTGAGGGACACAGGTGGTTTGACCTGCGCCGCTGGGGCATGAAGGAAATCAAGCACGTATGGTATCCCGACGCCAACACAACCGAAGAATACACCCTCAAGGCCGGCGACCTCCAGTATATCATGCCCATCCCGACAACCTCACTCGAGCTCAATCCCGAACTCAGCCAGAACCCCACCGAGAGCGCGCCACGCAATGGCGAGACTGTCTATAATTAACCCAACCATTAAACTGCTAAAGATGAAAAAAGCCTTGTTATATACAACTCTCGGACTGCTCGCCTTCACTGGCTGCAATAACGATGAGGACCCCATTCAGCCTACAGGCAACTACTCGGTGCTGCGATTTGAATTTCCACAGGGCAACAATCCCTTTGACGAAGAAATCAAAGAAATACATGACAAATATGACGTGTATCTGCTCTACAAAGACATCACCGACACCGACCTCAACCGCCAGTGGCAGTCGCTCGGCACAGGCAAACTGCTGACAGGCGACCCGGTGCCCGACGAATACGTACCTTTCTATATAAACTTTATCAAAAACCACGTATTTCAATATCTCAGCCCCGAAGTCGTGCGCGCCGGACTCCCCGTGAAAATCTACATGCTCGAGAATTTCGGCGAGGTAAATACCCAGGGGTCAGGAACAGGCACCGGAACGGGCGGCATAGGCACACCCAACACAAGTATCGTCACCACCAAGACCGACGGATTTGACTACTGGGCCATAAGTTTCAAACGAGAGGGCATTGAGGAAAACGACCCCGACGCAATGCGCCAGGCCCGCTGTCAGTTTATCTATCAGATGATACTGCCGCAATATAAGAGCGGAAAGATTGTGGAGTCGCAGACCATACACGACAAGCTCGACTTTGAGACATCGTTCAGCACAGATGTCGACGACCCCGACTATCGACTCAACCGCGGATTTCCCCATCGCGTAACCAATAAATTCCAGTTATCGACAGGGACCTATTATGCGTCGCAGATACACCCCAGCAACCCGGCCTATCATGTGGATTATGACTACTTCCTCACATGGATACGCATCTGCATGTTCATGTCGCGCGCCGAAATCGAAGAAATGTATGCCGACTATCCCCTCATCCGCGAGATCTACAACGATGTCATCGAATATATGCTCGACACATACCAAATAGACCTCGAAGGCATATACAAGGGCCCTGATAACAACTGATAACAACTGATAACAACTGATACCGACAGCTCTGTAGAGTCATGAGAATATTACAATCAGCATTACTCATACTTAATATCCTCGTGTCATGCGCCATACCGGCGCATGGCGAGGGTATTTTGTTTCACGACCTCACGCTGCCAGAGGCCGGAGCCAAGGCAGCCGAAGAAGGCAAACTGGTATTTGTCGACTGCTACACTCCATCGTGCGGGCCATGCAAATATATGGCACGGCACATCTTCCCGATGGATTCGTGCGGAGTGTTCATGAATCCCCGCTTTGTCAGCGTGATGAAAGACCTCGAGGCCGAAGACAACACATATATAGCAAAAAAATATGGTGTACGCATCTATCCGACCTTCCTGCTGCTGCGTCCCGACGGCTCGCTTTATGCCAAGCTCGAGGGTGGAGCCACCAAGCAGGCCGCAAAGTTTATCAAACGCGTGGAGGAAGCTCTCCAACTTGGTGCCATGGAGGAACGCTACGAAGCAGGTGAACGTGACATCAAGCTCCTGACCGACTATGTCAACGCCCTGCATCGTCCCGCACCCGGCAAGGCCCGCGCCGTCATCAGCGATTACATGGTGACCCTCTCGGCCGAAGAGATTGCCGACCCTGACATACTCTGTCTGATAGGTCAGCTTGGCGATATGGACTGCCCAGGATTTGCCCACCTGATGGACAACCGCAAAGGCATAGCGGCCATCGTAGGCCGCATAAGGCTCGGACAAATCTTGACCACTATCCACCGCTCCTACACAGGCCGCCTCAAGATGATGCGCCGAACACCCTCTGACACTGCCTCAGCCTACGAAGCCATCCTCCGGTCGGAAGGTCTGCTCGAGGAATGACAGCTCTCTGACATAAAATATAACAGAGGCCTCGGAAGAAACGTTTCTTCCGAGGCCTCTGTTATATTTTATTTTCTGTTAACAAACACCTCACTTGGGCAACTCGAGCCCGCGGAGTATAGCCTGCTTGTTGACCGGCAGCAGATGGTGGTGACGCTCGGGCAGAGTCTTCTTGAGTCCGCGCATCACGGCGTCGACACTCACGAGCGGACGCACCTTGAGCAACGCGCCGAGCAGCACCATGTTGTAACTCTTGGACGACGACAGCTCAAACGTCGCCTCCATTGCGTCGACCGGCACGACAGTGATGTCGGTGCGGGTGGGAGCATGGTGTATGCTGTAAGGATCATATATGAGTGTGCCGCCGGGCTTGACTTTACACTCAAACTTGTCGAGGCTCTGCTGGTTGAGTATCACGGCAGTGTCATAACTGTTGAGCACGGGGCTTGAGATGGGCGAGTCGGAGAGGATTACGGTCACATTGGCAGTGCCGCCGCGCTGCTCGGGCCCGTAGGCCGGCATCCAGGTCACTTCCAGATTGTCCATCAGTCCGGCATAGGCCAGTATCTTGCCCATGGAGAGCACGCCCTGTCCGCCGAAGCCGGCTATAATGATTTCTTCTTTCATAGCTCTTTTGATTCAGACGTTTTTGAGATCACCCAGAGGATAGTGCTCAAACATATGTTCGGCCATCCATTCGTTGGCCTTCTCGGGGGTCATCTTCCAGCCCGACACGCATGTCGATACAATCTCGACCACCGAAGTGCCTTTGCCGGCCATGGAGTTTTCAAAAGCCTGTCGTATGGCCTTCTTGGCCTTCTTGACAGCGGGAGCGGTGTGTACGCTCTGGCGTGTCACCAGACAGGTGCCCGGCAACTGGGCCAACAACCGAGAGATGTTGAGCGGATAACCGTTTATGTCTACACGGCGGCCGTAAGGAGTGGTCGATGTCACCATGCCCTCGAGCGTGGTGGGGGCCATCTGACCGCCCGTCATACCATAGATGCCGTTGTTGATGAAGATTATGGCGATATTCTCGCCTCGGTTGGCCGCATGGATAGTCTCGGCGGTGCCTATGGCGGCGAGGTCACCGTCACCCTGATAAGTAAACACCAGGCGCGAGGGATTGAGCCTCTTGACAGCCGACGCCACAGCCGGCGCACGTCCGTGGGCGGCCTCGATCCAGTCAATGTCAATATAGTTGTAGGCCATGACCGCACATCCCACCGGGGCGATGGCTATGGCGATATTCTCGGCACCCATCTCCTCGATGACCTCGGCCACGAGTTTGTGCACCACGCCGTGGGAGCAACCCGGACAATAGTGCATGGTATTGTCGTTGAGCAGATGGGGCTTGCATGCCACTACACTGCCGGCCTGAATGATTTCTTCCTTTGTCATAACTCAAACTTTTCTTTAAGCGCGACGAGCACCTCGTCGGGATCCATGACTATGCCGCCCATGCGTCCGAAATGGTGGACGGGAATGATGCGGTCGAGGCTCAGACGCACATCCTCTATCATCTGGCCGGCGTTGAGCTCAACGACAAGTATGCCCTTGACCTGGCGGCTCAGCCGCTTTATCTCCTCGGCCGGATAGGGCCAGAGTGTGATGGGGCGCAGCAGTCCGACCTTGATGCCTTGGGCGCGGGCGTCCTCCACAGCCTTATGACAGATGCGGGCCACACATCCGAAGGCCACGATAAGATATTCGGCATCATCGGTGAAATGCTCCTCGGCGCGGGTCTCGTTCTGCTCGATGAGGCGATATTTTTCCTGAAGATGCAGATTGTGCTCCTCCATAGCCTGCGGCACGAGCTCGAGAGTGGTCATGATGTTGGGTTTGCGTCCGCCGGTGCGTCCGGTGACAGCCCATGGACACTGGCGGGCTATCTCCTCGTCGGTACGTCGCGGACGCGGAGCCGGGAGCTTGACACGCTCCATCATCTGGCCCACCACGCCGTCGGCGAGCATCATCACTGGATTGCGGTATTTGTAAGCCAGCTCAAAACCGAGTCCTACAAAATCAGCCATCTCCTGCACCGAAGCCGGTGCGAGCACTATCATATGATAGTCGCCATGACCGCCGCCCTTGCAGGCCTGAAAATAGTCGCTCTGCGAGGGTTGTATGGTGCCCAGTCCGGGGCCACCGCGCATGCAGTTGATTATGAGTGCGGGCAGCTCGCCGGCGGCTATATAGGATATGCCTTCCTGCTTGAGACTGACGCCCGGGCTTGACGATGAGGACATACAGGCTTTGCCGGTGGCGGCTCCGCCATATACCATATTAATGGCTGCGATTTCGCTCTCGGCCTGCATCACAACCATGCCGGTGGTCTCCCAGGGCATGAGTTCTTCGAGGGTCTCGAGTATTTCGCTCTGCGGCGTGATGGGATAGCCGAAATAGCCGTCCACGCCATAGCGCACGGCCGCATGGGCTATCGCCTCGTTGCCTTTCATCAATGTTACTTCTTCTTCCATATCGCGTCGTATGGGGTTTTGGGAATGGGGGATGAGGTTATGATTTCTCAACTACGCGATACACCGTGATGCACCCGTCGGGACAGACGGTCGCACATGCGGCACATCCTATGCAGGCCTCAGGCTCGACATCGGTAGCATAGTGATAGCCCCGGTCATTGACATCCTTGGTCTGCAGCTTGAGCACATTGCACGGACACGCCACCACACAAAGGTCGCAACCCTTGCATCTCTCGCGGTCTATGTCCACTGCACCTGATATTCTTGCCATAGTTATAGTGTTTCAGCGTTGTGATTGCAGGAATGTCGTCGGTGATGAATGTCCTTAAAATCGCAACCTTAATTTATGTTATACAACACAAATATACGCAAAATTCCTCTTACGCATGTAAGTTTAATGGAAATTTAACCATTGGCACAATTTTCAGGCCCTTGCGCAAATATTATAATAAGTTATGCAATAGAATGTTGGAGCCATACAGAAGTCAGAGCCCCTTGGCAAATGTGAAAATTTGTTTATCAAGGTTACTGTTTGCCACATGCAGCCTTATACCCTCGGTCGATGGACGCGACCACACTTCGCTTATATCAAACGACGCATAATAGGCGCGGTCATGATTGTCGACATCTCCGTCGATAACATGCACAAGATACACCTCGGGCCACGCCGAATTGAGCGTAGCAGGGTCGGCCGCAAGGCAGAATATGCGGGGCTCGGCCGAATAGGTAAGCCGGACATGCACATTGAGGTATGGACCTGTGCGCCACGCGCTGTACACATACACCTTGTCCTTGTCCCAGGCATCATACTCGTCGCGCCATTCGGCAGTGATGGCCGACTGAGTGACCACACGTCCGCCAAGCAGCGTCACAGGGCCCGAGACATAAGCCTGATTCCCTTCGGGTATATAACTGATAAGCAGACGTGTACCGGCCTCTATATCATCTGAGGCAAGAGTCGATTGAGCCGTAAGAGTTATCTCTGGCGAATCGTCCATCTTCTGAAACGTGAAAGTCGCACGCTCGCCGACATTTCCGGAAAAAGTGACCAGGTCGGTACACGTCATCTTTACCGGCCCGTCAACGCCATCCTCTCCACACGAACAGAGCGAAAGCAACACGACAGCCGATGCTGCCAGACGATATTTGATAGCTGATGATAAACTCATTTTTCGGGGAGATTTTATAAAACTATTCGTCCGTCAGCCATATGCACCACACGGTCAGAATTACCCGCCAGCGACTCATCGTGAGTCACAATGATAAAAGTCTTGCCCGTCGACTCCCGCAACTGAAAAAACAGCCGGTAGAGCTCCTCGCGGTTATGCGAATCAAGGCTCCCCGAAGGCTCGTCAGCCAAAATGACGCGCGGATTATTGACAAGAGCGCGGGCCACGGCAGCACGCTGACGTTCGCCGCCCGAGAGCTGGTTGGGACGATGCTCCAGGCGGTTGCCCAGACCGAGAGTTTCGAGCAGACCGGCAGCCTTGGCCATGGCCTCCTTACGACCCATGCCCCCTATCATAGCCGGCATGGCGACATTTTCGGCCATAGTAAACTCGGGCAACAACTGATGAAACTGAAACACAAATCCCATATTACGGTTGCGGAATGCCGCGAGCCGTCCCTCCTTCATCGTAACGATGTCAGTGCCGTCATACAACACTTTGCCGCTGTCGGGAGACTCAAGCGAACCGATTATCTGCAACAGTGTAGTCTTGCCCGCACCGCTCGGGCCGACGATAGAGAGAAACACACCGTCGGCAATGGTCAGGCTCACATCATTCAGCACTTTAAGCCCGTCGTAGCTCTTATTAATATTACAGACTTCAATCATAAGACTCCGCTTCGCGGAAGGTTATAAGGTTATGAGGTTATGAGGTTATTTTCCACTTCGCTCTTAATCCACTTCGCGGAAGGTTTTGAGGTTATGAGGGTTATAGGGTAGAGGTCGAAGTTTTTTGAATTATCAGAGAATACCCCCCATAACCCTCCGCGCAGCGGAAAATAACCTCATAACCTCATAACCTCATAACCTTATAACCTTCCGCGTAGCGGAATTAAATAGATAAGCGTCTCAGAGTGTCAACAAGTTCGCGCTTGACAGGCTTGTCATTCTTGATAGCCTTGGAGAAAGGCACATAAGTGATTTCATCGTTGCGGACACCGATCATCACATTGCGCTGATCCTCGAGCAGAGCATCTATGGCCGCCGCACCCATGCGCGAAGCAAGGATACGGTCATAGGCAGTAGGCGAACCACCGCGCTGCAGGTGACCGAGTATCGACACACGCACGTCATAGCCGGGATACTCATTCTTGACACGTTCGGCAAGACCCATTGCTCCGCCGGTCACAGGGCTCTCGGCCACAAGCACTATCGACGAATTTTTACTCTTGCGGAAACCATGCTCTATAAGCTCGGCCAACTGGTCGACCTCAGTCGAAATCTCCGGGATAATCGCAGCCTCCGCACCCGAAGCGATGGCTCCGTTGAGAGCGAGAAAACCGGCGTCGCGACCCATGACCTCGATAAAAAACAGCCGCTCGTGACTGGTAGCCGTGTCGCGTATCTTGTCGACACACTCCATGATGGTGTTGAGCGCAGTGTCATAACCTATGGTCGAGTCAGTGCCGTAGAGGTCATTGTCGATGGTGCCGGGCAGACCGATGATAGGGATATTGAACTCGTTGGCAAATATGCGTGCGCCCGTGAGCGAGCCGTCGCCGCCTATGACCACCAGCGCGTCGATTTCCTGACGCTTGAGATTGTCATAAGCCAACTGACGCCCCTCGGGCGTGGTAAATTCCTTACAGCGGGCAGTCTTGAGTATAGTGCCGCCGGCCTGAATGATGTTTGACACATTCTGAGTCTTGAACTCAACTATTTCGTCGGTAATCAGACCCTTGTATCCGCGATAGATGCCTTTGACTTTAAGACCGCCATAGATGGCCGCACGGGTCACCGCGCGGATGGCTGCATTCATTCCGGGGGCGTCACCTCCTGAGGTGAGTATGCCCACACATTTAATTGCTGACATAATAATCTCTATATATAATTTTAGTCTCGCAAGCCCAACTCAAGTGTTATATCTTTTTACCTTTTCTTACCTATTTTATAACTTTCAAAATTTGAGCCTGTGAAAGTTTTATTTAAGCCACAAATTTAACCAAAACTTTTCATACTTTCAGCCGCGCGGGCGAAAAAATATGCCATTTATAAAACTTAACATTTATATACACAAGTTTGGTCGGCATATTGTTGGTGGATTACGGAATTTTTTCCTTAATTTTGCGACGATTATATATTGTATATAGAAAAATCAACCATAAATCAATAATACTAAACAATGGACATTTCGCATATCGAACACGTCGGCATCGCTGTCCCCAACCTGGAGGAAGCCATCGCATTTTATGAAAACACTCTCGGCATCAAGTGCTTTGCCATAGAGGAAGTAGAAGATCAGAAGGTGCGTACAGCATTCTTCCGCATCGGTCAGACAAAGATCGAGCTTCTTGAGGGCACAGCTCCCGAGAGCGCGATCAGCAAGTTTATCGCCAACAACGGCGGCCGCGGCGGCATCCAGCACATCGCACTTGCCATCGAGGACGGCGTAGCCAACGCTCTTGCCGAAGTTGAGGAGAAAGGCTGCAAGCTCATCGACAAGGCTCCACGCAAGGGTGCCGAGGGCCTCAACATAGCTTTCCTTCACCCCAAATCGACCTGCGGCACGCTCATTGAGCTTTGCGAGGGCCCCAAAAAATAAAATTTAAAATCCAAAATGTAAAATTTAAAATTTAGAATTTTATGTCATCACCCTTGCGGCCTCTCTGCGGCCGCGGTGATTTTACGTTTTAAATTTTAAATTTTAATTTCTAAAACTATATTATGAGCAATCAGCTTGAAAAAGTAAAAGAGCTTATCGCCTTGCGCGAGGAGGCTCGTCTGGGCGGTGGCGAGAAAGCCATCCAGAAGCAGCACGAACGTGGCAAGTATACTGCCCGTGAGCGTATCGCACAGCTACTCGACGAGGGCTCCTTTGAGGAAATCGACATGTTTGTGCGTCACCGTTGCTACAACTTCGGTCAGGAGAAAAAGAGCTACCTCGGCGACGGCGTTGTCACCGGCTACGGCACCATCGACGGACGTCTCGTCTATGTCTTCGCTCAGGACTTCACCGTCTTTGGCGGCTCGCTCAGCGAGACCATGGCTCTCAAGATATGCAAGATTATGGATATGGCCATGAAGATGGGTGCCCCCGTCATCGGCCTCAACGACTCGGGCGGCGCACGCATCCAGGAGGGCATCAACGCTCTCGCAGGCTATGCCGAGATATTCCAGCGCAACATCCTTGCATCGGGTGTGATTCCCCAGATTTCAGGTATCCTCGGCCCCTGCGCCGGCGGTGCCGTATACTCCCCCGCCCTCACCGACTTCACCATCATGACCAAGGGCATTTCCTACATGTTCCTCACAGGTCCCAAGGTAGTCAAGACCGTCACCGGTGAGGATGTTACCCAGGAGGCTCTCGGCGGTGCCGAAGTACACTCACAGAAGAGCGGCGTGGCCCACTTCGCAGCCGAAGACGGCGAGGAGACTCTCTCCATCATCCGCAAGCTCTTCAGCTTCATCCCCCAGAACAACCTCGAAGAGCCGCCGTTGGTGGAGTGCAACGACCCCATCGACCGTCTCGAGGATTCGCTCAACGAGATTATTCCCGACTCGGCCAACCGTCCCTACGACATGTATGAGGTCATCGGTGCCATCATCGACAACGGTGAGTTCCTCGAGATACAGCGCGACTATGCCAAGAATATCATCATCGGCTTTGCCCGCTTCAACGGCCAGGCCGTCGGCATCGTGGCCAACCAGCCCAAATATCTCGCCGGCGTGCTCGACAGCAACGCATCGCGCAAGGGCGCACGCTTCGTACGCTTCTGCGACGCCTTCAACATCCCCCTCGTGACCCTCGTCGACGTTCCCGGCTTCCTCCCCGGCACAGGCCAGGAATACAACGGCGTGATCCTCCACGGAGCCAAGCTGCTCTATGCCTACGGCGAAGCCACCGTGCCCAAGGTCACTGTCACACTCCGCAAGAGCTACGGCGGCAGCCACATCGTGATGTCGTGCAAGCAGCTCCGCGGCGACATGAACTACGCTTGGCCCACCGCCGAGATTGCCGTTATGGGTGGCGCAGGTGCCGTCGAGGTGCTCTATGCCAAGGAGGCCAAGGCTTCCGACGACCCCGCCAAGGTGCTCAGGGAGAAGGAAGAGGAATACAACAAGCTGTTCTGCAACCCCTACAATGCAGCTCGCTACGGCTACATCGACGACGTCATCGAGCCGCGCAACACCCGCTTCCGCGTCATCCGCGCTCTCCAGCAGCTTGCCACCAAAAAGGTGGTCAACCCTGCCAAGAAACACGGTAACATACCCCTCTAAGACTCCGTTTCACAGATATGAAAAAGAGAATATTAACCCTCTTGGTGGTCGCTCTCGCCGGCGTCATCGCCATCTCGGCCCAGGGGCGTCGCGGCCTCAGGATCAACGAGGTGATGATTGTCAACGACTCCACCAGCGTGGTCGACGACTTCGGTCAGTACTCAGCCTGGGTCGAGCTATTCAACTCCACCTTCGGCCCGCTTGAGATCTCAAGCGTGTTTCTGACCAACGACCCCTCACGCCCCACTCTCTATCCGGTGCCCCTCGGTGACGTAAACACCGAGATTCCCACCCGTCAGCACATACTTTTCTGGGCCGACGGACAGCCCAACAAAGGCACATTCCACACTTCGTTCACCTTCACTCCCGGCCAGGACAACTATATCGCCATCTATGACGCCGACGGCAAGTCGCTCATCGATGAGATTACAGTGCCCGCGTCGCTCAAGCCCGGCCAGACCTACGCACGCAAGATTGACGGCGAAGGCGGCACAGGCAACCCCGACGCATGGGAAGTGCGCGACGGCTCTGACGCCAAATACATCACTCCCTCGAGCAACAACATCATCAAGAGCACCAACTCCAAGGTGGATATGTTTGCCGAGCAGGACGCCCGTGGCGGCGGCATGGCTGTAATGGCTATGTGTATCGTGTTCTCGGCTCTGCTCGTGCTGGCTACATGCTTCTACATCATCAGCCGCATCGGTGCCACCATGTCGGCCCGTCGCAAGGAGAAGGCACTGGCCGAGACTCGTCCCGACTCTGTGCCCGAAGGTCGCACCGAGCATGACTCGGGCGAGGAAATCGCGGCCATCGCCATGGCTCTTCATGACCACCTCGACGCTCACGACCGCGAGAGCACAATCCTCACCATCAACAAGGTGCGTCGTGCCTACTCGCCATGGAGCTCTAAAATCTACTCACTGCGCGAGCTTCCGCGCCGTTAATCATCAGCCCTCAATCTCTATTCATTAGCATCAAATCATGAAAGAATACAAGTATCGCATCAACGGCAACCTCTACACGGTGAAAGTGGGCGACATAGACAACAATCTCGCCAAGGTGGAAGTGAACGGTGTCCCCTACAAGGTTGAGCTCGAAAAGACCGACAAGCCCGTCACCATCGTGACCAAGCCCCGTCCGTCAGCCGCACCTCGCACCGACTCCGGCGCAAAGGTCATCGCCAAGCCCCAGGCTGCTCCCGCCGGAGGCTATCAGGTCAAGGCCCCACTCCCCGGTGTGGTCGTAGGCCTGAATGTAAAGGTTGGCGACACCGTAAAAGCTGCCGACACCGTAGTAATGCTCGAAGCCATGAAGATGGAAAACGCCATCCACGCCGGCCGCGACGGCAAGGTGGCTTCCATAGCCGTGTCCGTGGGCGACTCGGTGCTCGACGGTGCCGTTCTCATTACTCTCGAATAATCTCTTAACTGCATGTAATTATGACTTTTGGAGATTTCATTATGCAGAACCTTCAGGAGTTTTGGCACCTGACTGGTTTCTATAACGCCACATGGGAGCATCTCGTGATGCTTGTCGTGGGTCTGTTCTTCATATGGCTCGCCATCAAGAAGAACTTCGAGCCCATGCTCCTCGTGCCCATCGGCTTCGGTATACTCATCGGCAACATCCCCTTCAACACCACCGCCGGACTCGAAATCGGCATCTATGAGGAGGGCTCCGTGCTCAACATCCTCTACAACGGTGTGAGCGCAGGATGGTATCCGCCGCTGATATTCCTCGGCATCGGTGCCATGACCGACTTCTCGGCCCTGATCGCCAACCCCAAACTCATGCTCATCGGTGCGGCCGCTCAGTTTGGCATCTTCGGTGCCTACATGGTGGCCCTCCTGCTCGGCTTTGCCCCCGACCAGGCCGGCGCGATAGCCACCATCGGCGGTGCCGACGGCCCCACGGCCATCTTCCTGTCGTCCAAGCTCGCGCCTAACCTCATGGGTGCCATCGCCGTGTCGGCCTACTCCTACATGGCCCTCGTGCCCGTGATACAGCCGCCGCTCATGCGACTCTTCACCACCAAAAACGAGCGTCTCATCAAGATGAAGCCCGCACGTGCAGTGTCGCAGAACGAGAAGATTATCTTCCCCATCGTCGGCATGATACTCACATGCTTCGTAGTGCCATCGGGCATACCCCTCCTTGGCATGCTCTTCTTCGGCAACCTGCTCCGCGAGTGTGGCGTCACCAACCGTCTTGCCAAGACTGCAAGCAATGCCCTCACCGACATTGTGACCATACTCCTCGGCATGACTGTCGGCGCGTCCACCCAGGCCTCCGAATTCCTCACCTCCGAGACCATCCGCATCTTCCTTCTCGGATTCATGGCCTTCGTGATTGCCTCGACAAGCGGTGTGCTCTTCGTCAAGCTCTTCAATCTCTTTTTGCCAGCCAACAAGAAGATCAACCCCCTCATCGGCAACGCCGGAGTTTCGGCCGTGCCAATGTCGGCCCGTATCTCCAACAATCTCGGTCTCGAGTATGACCCCTCCAACTATCTGCTCATGCACGCCATGGGCCCCAACGTAGCCGGCGTGATCGGCTCGGCTGTTGCTGCTGGTGTCCTCCTCGGATTCCTGGCATAAAAGAGCCTTCCTACAGGGTGTTGCGTCGGTTGATGACTAACGGGCGCAACACCCATTCTTATTTTTCCAACATTTTTAAGAACTTTACACAACTGTTTAGCGTTTTAATACCAGATACATCGTTCTTTGCACTTGACCCTTTAAATAAAGTTCATCACCCCCCCGATATCCCTTACAAGGTGATTTGGATTACATCTTTTTCTACCCCCTCACGGCCATTAAGTAAAGACGTGCATAGACCCCCCTCACTTAATCAATGGATGATATGGTAACAAAGAAAGTAATACAGACGCTCTACCGTCAGTTCAAGAAGCCGCCAAAAAGCCCCGACGAACTCAACATCGGCCTCCTCTTTGACTATGCTCTCGATAATCACGGCATATTTATAGACGAGGAAAACATCTACATCGGCAGCGTCGAGCCCTCATCGCCGTTTGCATCCATAGCACTCAAACGCATCCATGAGATTGTGGAGTTTGAGACAGTCATAGCTATCGTACTCCCGGCGGCCATAGTGTTTCTCAACAAAGAAGACTCCGAAGTCAACATCCACCTTCGCCTTGAGGACGACAGACCATCCATGTGGCAACGCTTACGCGAAGCGATTGCCAATTAAGGACAGTATAATTTTAAAACCTCACAGTATTAGTAAGAGTATCAGGCATTGACAAGAGCGAGACCCTTAGAGGGTGATTCTTCGCAAATGTTAAGCCAAAGTGGATCCATTTTAATTTAGAGGCTGTTTAAACACGACTCATGACATTGATTTGTTGTGAAACACACCTCTTATTCCCAATTCTAACCTCATTCTAACCTCCCCACCCCAAAAACACGTGTTTTCTGAAACTTTCGACCGCACGGCACGTCTCATAGGCAATGAAGCGTTGGACCGTATGTCACAGGCCCGCGTCATCCTATTTGGCATCGGGGGCGTCGGTTCATGGGCCGCCGAGACACTCGTGCGCACAGGTATCGCACGTCTCACCATCGTGGACGCCGACCGCGTGGCCGAGTCAAATATCAACCGTCAGCTTCCGGCACTGACATCGACCGTCGGACAGGTCAAGGTCGACGTGCTAAGGCAACGTCTGCTCGACATCAATCCTCAGGCCGAAATCACCGCTGTCCACGGCCTGTATGACGCCGACACAGCCTCGTCATGGCAGCTCGGCGACTACGACTACATCATCGACGCCATCGACTCGCTGGCCGACAAAGCCCTGCTCATACTCAACGCCACCCAAGCCATGCGCGGCGGCCACACCCGGTTTTATTCATCAATGGGAGCAGCCCTCAAGATTGACCCCTCACGCATCGCTGTTGCCGAATTCTGGAAAGTCAAAGGATGTCCGCTCGCAGCCGCCCTACGACGCAAATTTAAAAAGTCGGGCATATTCCCGGCCCACAAATTCAAGTGTGTCTATTCCGACGAGCTCATCCCCAACCATCCCGGTTACGAGCCCCCTGCAACTCCGACCCACACCACAGCCCCGATGACATTCAACAAAGTCGCCACCAACGGCTCACTGATGCACATCACAGCCATCTTCGGCATAACCCTCGCCTCGCTCGTCATACAGGATATAAGTAAACAATAAGGTAACACAGCATAATATCAAAGGACTCAAAAACTCCCTGGAGCTTTTGAGTCCTTTTAATATTGCTTACGAAACAATCTCCTTATCGTGTGCCTCCGAATACCCACACAGGCTCTGTGAACACATAGAGTCCGTCACCGTAGGCTGCGCGCACATTGTGGTTGGACGACACGCCCGAGTTGCCATAGGGCAGACGCAGCGGCCAGCGGTTGGACGAGCCGTTGACATTTTTGGGATTGGTCATGACCACATACTCCTTGCCCAGAGCCTTGCAGCGGCGCAGGTCGTTGTAAGTCTCGGCCTGCTCGTCACGACACTGCGAGAGATACTTCTGCACCATCACCTCGCCCACCGCGTCGGCCGACAGGCGCGACGAGAGCGAAGCCACATAGTCGGCGGCGGTCATGCCGATTGTGCCGAATGAACGCGAGTCGGCAAAACTTGCCTCGACGGCATCGGTCAGTGCGGCGGTGCAGTCCTCGCCATTGCGGGCCTGAAGCTCGGCGATGATAAAGTTGACCTCGGCGAGCGACACAATGTGGGTCGTGGCCGCAGGATAGAGCGGATATGTACCCGTTGCATTATAGGTTATCCATCTTGGCGCGCTCAGATCCCACGCACCCGAAGCCGTAGCCTGCGAGTCATTGCCCGGAGTGCCGCACACGGGAGCGTAATAGTCGGGGTCGGAGGGATCGAGTTCCTCGCCCGCGCTATAATAATATATGTATATATTCTCGCGGGGGTCCTGACGCTCCTTCAGCAGCGACTGCACGGTGGTCGAGCAAGCGCAATAGTCGCGGCTATACTGGAAAGCCGGCCAGGGCGACATCAGCGACTCTGTGCCGTCATAAATGTCGAGCGTCATACCCTCAAATCCCGCGGCAAGTGCGGCCTTGGCCTCGGCGAGAGCCTCGGCGGCTGCATTAGTGTCGCGCACAGTCATGTGGAGCTTATAGCGGGCCTTGACAGCATGAGCCGCAGCGAGCCACGCGGCATTATCGTTGCCATAAAGAATGTCCTGCTCGCCCACATTGGCCATACCCTCGGCCTGAGCCTCGGTGAGATTAGCTATGGCACTGTCGAGAAGAGTGAAGATGTAGTCATACACATCCTTCTGCGCATCGAGTTTAGGCTGCTTGAGCGCGCCGCCCTGCAAAGCCTCCGAGCAAGGGATGTCACCGTGCATATCGGTGAGTATACCCCAGTTGACAGCCGCAAGCACCTGAGCCATACCCAGGAGGTCTTTCTGACCCTCATTGAGTCCGCCCTCGCCACACTTGGCCATGATATATTTGAGATTGAGAAGATTGGCATAGGTGCCGTTCCACACGTTATTGAATGTCGATGACCCGGCCACTTCCGAAATCTGTCTCAGCTCGGCATTCTTCAACTGGTTATTACCCGTACCGAATATCTGCTCATTATACACCGAAGTATAATAGGCATAGTCACCGCTCGCGGTCGAAAAACCGGTCGAAGTGATGGCATCCGTAATCATCAGTCGGCCATTGATGACACTGACCGGCGGATTGCCATAATCAGTGTTGATGCGGTCCATCTCATCCTCCGAGCACGAAGCAAAAAGCAGAGCCACGGCAGGAATCAGTCTGTATAATTTCATAATTGTTATAGCGATTTTATAAATTATATATTATCAATCAATTACTAATTATTAATTGTTAATTGTTAATTACTAATTACTAATTGCTAATTGCTAATTGCTAATTACTAATTGCTAATTACTAA